>OGGR01000171.1_pt1 | contig 52870 bp, 40 predicted proteins | sample 1571321 | NCBI WGS metagenome assembly OGGR01 (sample SAMEA2582048, study PRJEB24529) | metagenome | biome: Human gut stool | place: China | collected 2011 | reverse complement strand
TAAATGGCGAAGAAACGGTCTAAATAGGCTGATTCAAGGCATTTACGGGAGAAAAGATCGGCTCAAACTGAAAAAATGAAATGACTGAGTCAGCCGAGAAGAATTTCCCCGCTTATTCGCACCGTCCTTAGCAGATTCATCCACATCCGCCAATTAATTGGATGCAATGGTGCAATGAACTACATATATATAAGTATTGCATGTGATATATTGCACCCCCTTAACAATCCCCCGGCTCGATGAGGATAAACCTACTCTTATCCTCATCGGTTGACATCTCGAAAATAAGTAGGTATGAAAGCATCAAGTATTAATTTTAAAAAAATCTAACCCCCCCGTTTGTTTTCAAATAAAAAAGGAATTTTTTCATGAAAACAAAAAAACGGTTTTATTATTTTACTGGCTGGGATTGAACTTCACGCTGCCTCTTTTTCAGTGCACTCTCCTCCTTATCGCCATTTGTAAAAATGCGTCTCATCGGAAGCCGTCTTTACTTTCATAAATTCCACATAGAACTGCGTTCTATGTGAATATATGATCCAGAGTTTAGCAATGCAGGCCGGTCAATAAGAACTCATCTCAGTGTATTAACGGTCAACTCTGAGTTCGTTAGGAGAGACCCGTCGGCCAAGTGGTACGGGTGCATTCAAGATACGAGAAAATTGTACTTATAAGCACCCCAGTTTTTCGGGGGGATTACCCTTTTGGAAGCGGTATGTGCCCTTGTAGTAAGGTGGGCGCCCAGCATAGTACTGCGGCTTGAAGTTAAAAAAGAACTCCATGCCATCGTCAACTTTAGCCGCTTCCATGTTGCACAACTCTTGCTGAAAGCCTTTTTCACCAGCTCGCTTGCGGCGAGCAAGAATGTCTCGTTGCAATGCATCGGCGAGTTGAAATTTCCCACGTATTAACGCTGTCAGCGTGATTTTGCGGGTATGGGTGAGGTAGGCCAGCATCTGGGTCAAATAGGCCTGCATATCGCGCTGGAACACGTTGGGTTGACGCAACTGGCTATCAAGCCATCCAATCAAGTCCTGTTCCGTATTGGGTGACTGGATGCCGTTTAGATTCATTTGTGTGGCCGAAACAAAGCTTGATGACAGCCGACCACGCTCCATATCCAATGCCCAGGATTTTGCCTGCTCATTAACCGCAAAATAAGGCAGTTCGATCGCTTCATTCAGCAAATTAAAGTTACTGAACTCTTCAAACAACTCGGCATCAGCAAGGGAAGCAAAACCGTTATCACGCCAGCAAAGTAGCGGCAGTTGACGGAATAAAACGCCTCGAGCACTTGGGCTGGTCTGGGCGTCATGGCGGGCCTTTTCTTGCTCCATTCGCTGCTGCACCATCGCCTGATGTTTCTTGGGCACACCAGTTAGAATGAAATCCTCAACCTCTTGAGTCATCTCCCCATGGATCAATACAGTTGATCCGCTTTGAGTTGGGCGAATTTCGATCTTGTCCTGTAGCTCTGCCGGTACGGGGGTTTGCGGCATCACTGGCAACGGTACACTCATGGACGGCTGGCTGGGGGCGGTTCCACCACTGCCATCGCTTTCATCGTTAAAAAGGCTGTTGTTCCCCGCTGGCTGTGACTGGAGTGCCAAAGCGGCATCCATCGGATCAAAGCCCATGTTATTGACCAGATTATCCTGGATGCTGTGCAGCGCTTCACCAAAGCTGCGTGCAGTGATGTGTGCATAGGCCTGATTGAGTTCGGGGTGCTTGCGAGCTTTGGCATATGGCATCCGCAATACTCGCCCGAGTAACTGCTCTACATCTTTAGCGCTGCGCGACTCTTGCATACTGGAGTCAGCTACGAAGGAATGAGCACGCCCGAGCGTGAAGCCAAGATCCAAGCTCGCAAGGAAGAAGAAGAAATCAGGAAAGAGTTTCGGAGAGTTGCTGTTGTTGCTGGTTATGGTAGCGTTTAATTTTAAGCTTTGGAAAATCAACAAGAAGGCATAGCGAATGATCCCCTCTGGCAAACCAAGCCGACTGTCGCCGAGGCTAATCCCTCTTGTGGTTTTTTTGATCGGCCTGTGCTCCACCGTAGTGCTTTACCAACTCATCGTCGAGTCCGTCTATCAACGACAACAGGTCTACTTCGACTTCCGCGCCCGGGAGGCTGCTGAGCGCATCGAGAACCGCATGGCCACCTACCAGCAGGTCCTGCGGGGCACGGCTGGGTTCTTTGATGTGCATGATGATGTCGGACGTGAAGATTTCCGAAGGTATTCCGATCGCCAGGCTCTGGACCAGTACCTGCCTGGCATCCAAGGCGTGGGCTTCGCCAGGGCCATCCGGCCTGCCGATCTGCAAACCCACATCGATCAGGTCCGCGCCGAAGGCTTTCCCTCTTACACGGTGCAACCAGCAGGCCAACGAGACCTGTATTCCTCGATCGTGTATCTGGAGCCGTTTTCGGGACGCAACCTGCGTGCCTTCGGCTTCGACATGTATTCAGAACCCGTGCGGCGCGAGGCCATGCAGCGCTCGGTAGATACGGGTGCCATCGCGCTTTCGGGGCGTGTGCGTCTCCAGCAGGAAACGGGGGTTCAGGAGCAGTCGGGGTTCCTGATCTACCAGGCGATCTACGCTACTGACCAGCCAGCGGCAACCGTAGCAGAGCGCCGGGAACAACTGCGCGGCTGGGTCTATGCACCGTTTCGCATGACAGACTTCCTGCATGGTCTCCTCGGAGAGCAGGAGCGTGACCTGATCATCGACATCTTCGACGGCGAAGAGATGGTTGAAGCGACACGAACTCACTTTGGCAGTTCAGGGCGTACCGATATCCGTCCAGGGTTTGAATCGGTGCATCGGCTGCGCATGATGGGACAAACCTGGACCGTTCGCGTTCATGGCAGCACGAGCCTTCTGCAACGGGTGGACAGAGGGCTACCGATCGTGATCGCGGTAACCGGTGTCTTGCTCAGTGCCATGCTGGCTGTGCTGATGTTTTTGCTGGTGTCGGGTCGGTCCCGGGCAGAAGCGGCGGCCCGCGCGATGACAGAAGACCTGTCTCTGGAGAGGTCTCGATTGAGCGCCATTCTTGAAGGCACCCGGGTCGGCACCTGGGAGTGGAATGTCCAGAGCGGTGAAACCGTCTTCAATGAGGAATGGGCGAGGATCGTTGGATACAAGCTCCAAGAGCTTGAGCCGATCTCCATCGTCACCTGGGTAAAGCTCACGCATCCGGAAGATCTGCAAAAGTCAGAACAGCTGCTCAAGCAGCACTTTGCGGGGGAGTTACCGTTCTACGAGTGTGAGGCCAGAATGCGCCACAAGGATGGGCACTGGATCTGGGTGCTGGACCGCGGGAAGGTGGGGAAATGGGATCGGGATGGCAAGCCTCTCATCATGTACGGTACCCATCAGGACATCAGCCGGTCCAGACAGGAGCTGGATACCTATCACCATCGAGCGCATCATGACGTATTGACCGATCTACCCAACCGGGTCTTACTCGGTGACCGCATACAGCAGGCGCTTGCATTGGCAGAGCGCGAGAACACGCATCTGGCTGTGCTGTTCATGGATCTGGATGGGTTCAAGTCGGTCAACGACACCCATGGCCACGAAGCGGGGGATGTAGTGCTAAAGACCGTGGCCCGCCGTCTCCTGTGTTGCATCCGTGCCTCCGACACGCTCGCCAGGGTGGGAGGCGATGAGTACGTGGCCTTGCTGCAACACGTCAGCGACGAACAGGAGGCGCTCAAAAAGGCCAGCCTGTTCATCTCGGAGGTCCGCCGACCAATCCCCTTGCCTGCGGGTGGCGAAGCACGAATTTCCATTAGTGTCGGTATCGCGCTCTACCCTCAGCATGGAACGACCATCGAGGTGCTCAGCGAGCATGCCGATCAGGCGATGTATCAGGTCAAGAAAGGCTCCAAGAATGGAGCCTTGGTGCATCAGGATAGCGGCTCGGTGTAGCTCTGCGTTCCCGTAGCGTTTAAACGCACCCTGATCGACAACTCCAGATCTTGTGTTGCCGGCGACAGCGTCCACGCATGAAGTTGGTCCATCACGACCGATCAGGCATTGACCGCCGATTGCTTCGAGCAACTGGCCCCACAGATGACCGCCAAGGGCTGGAAAGGGAAGCCGCAGAATTCGGGAAGAATCGTACGCTAAGCCGACTTGGCTTAAGTGCGTTTCCTGTTCCACTGCTCCCTATTCGGGATTTGGGGAGCAATGGAACCAAAACCCAACGTAGGCCCGCCGCGAACGTCCAGTTGAAGTACGCCCTAACTAGGCGTCAGGCCGGAACCTTGGGCCGCGTCAGGATAGGGCCGATTCCAGCATTTTCTGACGCCTCGCCGGCAACCTCTAAATAACTGATCCCAATAGTGCTACACCTTCGCTGTGCCATAGCCATTCCCCGGGAAAGGAGACACGGTATCCATGAAGTGTTTCACTCGGGCCAGCAGGTTTGCCATCCCTCTGCATTGATGATTGCGCGTGATGGTTTCATGTAACTTGTGCCGGTCTGTTTGCTTTTGTGAATGATGTAGTTATCGAGGATCAACGTGATGGTTTTGGCTCGTCGGTAGTGGTGGCGCAGCTTTTCCAGCATGGCAATAAACAGCGATGAGTTTTTCTTGATCCCGCTGACGTAAAGTACCCTTCCGTTGCCTGCGTGGAGAACGCCTGCCAGATAATGCTTGGCATTCTGCCCCGTGTGACAACCCGCTTTTGCTGCGCTCTGAACATCCAGTCGGCTCCTAATTTGGGATTGAGGTCTATATCGACTTCATCCTCATAAAACACCGGATTATCGGCATCACAGCGGGCCAGCGCGGCGTCGATATTCGCCATTTTTTCCTGATAGGCTGGGTCTTTTATCCGCAAGGTCGGCACGGTGCCTGCGTCAGACAATGCCCATACGAGGTAACCATCGGCGGAGCGTGGAGGCTGCCACATTGAGCCCTGTTAATCGATTTATTTTTATAGTCAATAGTTCAGTACACCAACGGCTGCGCTGATAACCAAAATCTTGCGGAGAAAACTGCATGAGCAGCACCAGTAAGGTGACAATCTTGGCGATAGGTAAGACTGGGGCACGGCCAGCCGGTAAGGCTTCTAGCGCATCTATGCCTTCATCTCGATACCACCGAAGCCAACGGCCGATGGTCGAGCGCGCAGCGCCGGTAAGGTGATGAACATCGGTGATCGTGCGTCCTTCATGTAACAGCAAGGTGGCCATCAAGCGACGAGCATGCCCTTTATCACGGGTGGCATGGATGATTTTGTGAATGCGGCGCCGTTGTGGTCGTGGCAGAGGTGGTAGGATAGGCATCAACTCAGTCCTTTGGGTGTGGCTTGTTTTGTTTAGCGACTAATCAGATCGCACAAACTGGACTGAGTTCCCTTCCTCCGGTGATCTACTATTCGGAACAGCTATTTAGAGCTTATCTGACCCCATACAAGACAGATTTTTGTGTTAAGCAGTTTCTCCAAGTGCCTTTGCATCGGTCAGATAGGAGCTACAACGCAGTCAATTGCCACAACCTATGTGGTTGACATTTAATTAATTTCCTATATAAAAGTACGATAAGTCTCATAGCAATTACCTGAGACAATTATGTAGCTTTTATTTCGGTAAAAAATGCGTAAGCTATTGAAATTGAAGGTTATATTTGTGCTGTGATGTACGAGAATGAGGGTTCGAATCCCTCCCTCACCGCCACATTGCAAAGCCCTGATGGAAACATCAGGGCTTTTTGCTTTCTGGCGCAATCCCCGCGTGGTTGCTGGCATAGGAATGCAAATCTTCATTCTTAATAGCGCAGCATCTGGCTAAGCCGCTTGGGCAATCGCAGTGAAATGCCTCGGTGACCTTGACGCCACGGCCAACCCATTGGTCGATCCTTTTAAAGTTTCCGCCCAATTCAGTAAAAGGGCCTCTCGAAAGAGAGGCCCTTTTCATTGCTCGCTGATTTGCTCTGCTCGGCACTTGAAAGGCATACCGTGGTGATACCGGTTAATGCTCCACAGTCAGCGGATCCGGGGGCAGGTTCAGATGCTTGGTGATGGCCTGATAGAGCTGGGGGTAGTTATCGTCAAAATGGTGTCCTCCCGGCAGGGTGACGGTTGTGACGTTGGGTTGGTTGAGACGGGGGCAGAGGCGGTCGCCGTCATCATCATCGGCACCTTGCAGGCAGAGCATCGGCAGATCGCGGATGGTCTTCACCTGCGGCTCGGTCGGGTAGCTGCGCGCCTTGTGGGTCAGCATATCGCTGACGTGGATCTCGAAATCCGAGCTGGTAGAGGGGGAGAGCATCACGGCCCCGACCAGCCCCTGACGATAGTGCTCCGGCAACCGGTTGATGACGAAGGGGGCAATCTCTGCACCAAACGAGAAACCGACCAGCAGCCAGCGGGGGCGCTGCCAGCGGGCTTGATAATCGTCGAGGATCCGCTCCAGATCGGCGGTCACCTGCTCCGGGGTTTTCTTCTTCCAGTAGTAGGTGAGGGAGCTCCAGCCCACGACCGGCATGCCGTACAGCTGAAACTGGGCGCTCAACCCCTTGTCGAGGGCTGCCCAGCCGCCATCGCCGCTGAGAAAGATCACCATGGGGGTGCCGGATGGCTGCTTGACCGGCAGCTCAATCAGGCTCAGGTCATCCTTGACCGGGGCGGCGTGCGCCGCAAAAGATGAAACGGGCAGTACGAGACTGAGTAACAGCAATATCAGGGCTCTCATTGGCCATGCTCCTATTTCTTGATTAGCCCTAGCGGGCCGCGGCTAATCAGGGTGATCAGGTGAGTCAGGGTTCTGGGCAGTACCAGCTTGCTGCTGCAGAGCAGGTAGCGGGGTTCCCAGCGGGGCGAAAATTTCTCCTTGTAGCGTCTGAGCCCCTGAAAGTTGTAAAAACGGCTGCCACGGACGAACAGGGTATTGCCAAGGCGGGCCCAGTAGCTGTTGAGCGGGTGATCGTTGAAGCCGGACATGGGGGCCATCCCCAGATTGAAGCTGGCGTACCCTTGCGCCTTGCCCCACAGCAGCAGCTCGACAAAGAGAAAATCCATGATGGGAGCGGTGCCGGTATCCAGGCTGTAGCGCATCAGATCGATGGAGAGCATCTCCTTGTTATCGCTCACCCAGAGGTTGGCAAAGCCGACAATCTGCCCCTCGTGCCAGACCAGTGCAGCCGGGCTCAAGGTCAGGTAGTCAGGCTCGAAGCGGCCGACCGAAAACCCCTTCTCCTTGCCCATCTTGCTCTGCAGCCAGGTATCTGAGACGGTCTGCAATCTGGGCAGCAGGGGAGCCACGGCGCTCGCCTCGACCACCTCGAAGGTCAACCCTTCCCGTTTGCCCTTGGCGTGGCTCTGGCGCAGGTTGCGCAGCCGGCTGCCCGCCAGATCGAAGGTAGCCAGATCGACCATCGCCTCTTCACCGAGCTTGAAGGGGATCAGCCCCAGCTCCAGATAGAGCGGAAGATAGCGGGCCGACACCTGATAAAAGACCGGGTTGGCGTCGTGCTCGTCGCACCGCTCGCGAAATTGCCAGAGCAGCTCTTCGATCTGCTCGGGGCGACCGACCGGATCCCCCATCACAATCCAGCTGTTGCCCTCGATGCCATACATCAGGAAGGCGTCGCCGGCGGAGTGGAACAGCAGGGACTTGTCCTGCAACTGGGCCAGATAGCCGTGGATCCCCCCTTCGCGCACCACCAGCTCGTGAGCGCGCGCCAGCGTCTCCTTGTCCGGCTTTTCACCGACTACGCGCAGCGGCGCAAGCAGCTGGGCAACCCCGGCCACGGCCAGCACGGCCACCACGCTCCCCATGGCGCGCAGGCCGCGGGCAGCCCCACCGTGGGGCGAGAAGTGGAACCAGAGGGCGTGGTCATACACCACCTGACGGTAGGAGAAGAGCAGCAGCCACAGCGCTCCCAGCAACACGGCGCCGACCGAAATGAGCCAGCCCGGGGTGTACTGGGGATAGAGCAGCGACCCCTTGCGATAGAAGAGGGAGCGGCAGGGGGTCATGATGAGCAGAAAGCTGCCGAGCAGCAGGGCTGACTCCCAGTCACCGCCCTTGAGCAGCGAGAAGGCGATCCCCAGAGCCAGCAGCAGCTGGGTGATGCGAAACGCGGCGTCGTGACGGCGATAGAGGCTGCGCGCCAGCAGGATCAGGAGGATACCGCTCACGCTGCCGAGCACGTGGGAGAGCTCCAGCAGATGGAGCGGTAACACCTGCAGCCAGACTTCAATGTGGCTGCGCATGGTCGGGATCATCCCCGAGCAGAGCAGCAGGCTGCCGGCGGCGAAGGTGCCCATGCTGATAAGGGCGGGAAGAAATTCGCGCACTGCGCTCATCAGCCCCTGTAGCCGCTGCCAGCGCGCTTTTTGTTGCAGCATCTCCTGACTCGCAAAGAGCAGCAGGGCACAGAGAAAGGGAAGCAGGTAATAGATGCAGCGATAGAGCAGCAGCGAGGCGAGCAGCTTGTCGGTTGGCAAATAGTTAGCCAGCAACAGGCTCATGCTCGCTTCGAACACCCCAATCCCGCCCGGCACGTGGGCCAGTACCCCGAGGAAGCTGGCCAGCACGAAGGCACTGAGCAGCACAGGGTAGGGGACGCTATCTGCAGGCAACAGCACAAACAGCACTGCGGCGGCGGCCATCCAGTCGGCCAGCGCGACCAACAGCTGCAACAGACGAACCTTGAAGCCGGGCAGGATCAGGCTGTGTTCGCGCCAGGAGAGACGGTGTGTGGGCCAGCAGAGGTAGCAGGCCACCAACAGCAGAGCCATGACGCCCGCCAGCCTGAGCAGGGTATCTGCCCATTGCGGCCAGTCAGGCAGCAACTGTGATACATCGCAGGTCAGTAGGGCGCCACCTCCCCACGCCAGCAGGCCGAGGAAAAAGGTGATGGAGCAGAACAGCACCACGCGGGCCACTTCTCCGGTGGCGAGCCCCAGTGCGGAGTAGAGGCGATAGCGTACCGAGGTACCGGTCAGCAGGGCAAATCCCAGGGTGTTGGAGAAGGTGTAGGCGATAAAGGAGGTGATGCTGACCTGTTGCCAGGGAAGGCGCTTGCCCAGCGCATGGAGCGCCAGCATGTCATAGCTACAGAGACAACCATAACTGAGCAGGGTCAGCAACAGGGCGCCCGCCAGTCGCGGCAGGGGTTGGGACCAGATAGCCACACGAATATCGTGCCAGTGCCATGCCTGAGTCAGGTGATACAGCACGGTCAGAGCGGTGCCGAGCAGCAGCAAGCTGCACACGGGGCCGAGCCATTTAAGCAGATGACGCCACATGCCATGTTCCTGTGGTCATTGACCGTTTCCCGCAAAGGGGGAGCCGGGTCGTGGATCCGGTTTGGACGAGGGAGGCGCTCGCCAGGAAAATTTCGGGAAGAGATGGAAAGGGAGGCGTCAGCCTCCCTCTGTGTTATCCAGTGACCGGTTGGATCACTTGGTTTTCGGCGCGACTTTGACGGCAGGGGTCTTGGCGTGGGTGGCTTTATGGTGTTTTTTCACCACCTTGGTCTGGGTTGCCTGCGGTGTGGCTGTCTTGGTCGGGGTGGCCGCCATGGTGAAACCGGAAGTGAGGGCGAAGACGGCTGCCAGGGTCAGGGGAATGATCTTTTTCATGTTCAATTTCCTTATTCGGGTTGATGTTATGGAGCGTTCTCCATGACAGTCATCCTATGACGGTTGCGGCGGCCCTTCAGTGAGCGGTTGGTGACGGTTTGTATCCAAATGTACAGGCAGGGTGAGGCAGAAGCGGGCGCCGTGGTCACTGGCCAGCAGCGCCACATCCCCCCCGTGATGACGGGCAATGCTGCGCACGATGGCCAGCCCCAGTCCGGTGCCGCCGGTGCGACGATCCCGGCTCTGATCAAGGCGCACGAATGGTTCGAAGATCTGGGGCGCCAGCGCCGGATCGATCCCCGGTCCATCGTCGTTCACCTCCAGCAAATAGTTCTCCTGCAGCCGCGAGATGGAGAGGGTAACCTCGCTCTCGGCGTAGCGCAGGGCATTGCCGATGAGGTTCTCTACCGCGCGGGTCAGCAGACGCTGATCGCCGCACCAGGGCATGTGGCGTGGCGGCAAATCGAGGGTGAGCCTCTTCTCGGGTGCCAGCGCTTGCCAGTCGCCGAGATGCGCTTGTGCCCAGTGGCTGAGCTCCAGCTCGTCCTGCTGCAGCGGCAGTTCGGGTCTATCCAGCTTGGCGTAAGTGAGCATCTCTTCGATCAGGGCGTCCAGCGCTCCCAGATCTCGCTCCAGCGCCTGCTGCTCCTGCTCGGCAGGCGCTGGAGCGAGCATGGCAAGCCGATAGCGCAACCGGACCAGCGGGGTGCGCAACTCGTGGGCGATGGCATCGGTCAGTTGCTTGCGGCTGGCAATCATGGCCTGCAATTGGGTCGCCATTTGATCGAAGGTACGTCCCACCCGGGCCAGGCTGCTTCCCGGTGGCAGATTGGTTCGGCAGGAGAGATCCCCATCGCCTACGCGACGTGCGGTTTGCTCCAACTGTTGCAAGCCGCGCCAGTGGGGACGCAACCACAGAAGGATGGGCAGGCCGAGAGAGAGGCCGATCACCAGCAGCAGCCCCACATCGACCCAGTGCAGCTCGTGCAGGTAGGAGAGGTAGGGTACAGGGCCGACAATCAGCACCCGGTCGGTATCGGGGATGCGCTGCAGGAAGGTGTCATCCTCCTCGACGATGACAATATTGCCAGCGGCCAAAAAGGCCTGATCCTCGCTGGCCAGCGGCTGGCGCACCAGCTCGCCGATCTTGAGGGGGAGGGTAAACTGACTGCTCTGCTCGGCCAGCCGATCGGGCCAGTGCTCTGGCGGGGTTCTTGCCAACTCGCCGGTCAACAGGCCAAGGGAGCCCTGCATCATCCGCTCGAGATAGCGGTCACCCGCTCGTTCGGCGGTGACCTGATAGACCACGCCAACCAGCAGGATGGCCAGGGTAAAGCAGCCGATCAGCAACAGATAGAACTGGATAAAGAGACGGCGCATGGTTGTGCTCCCGAAAGAGGGTTATTCCCAGGCGTGGGGAACGAAGAGATAGCCCTTCTGGCGGACCGTCTTGATCCAGGTCGGGTTGTCAGGGTTATCACCCAGTTTTCGGCGCAGGCGGGAGATGGCCACATCCATGCTGCGATCCTGACCGTCGTACTCCCGGCCGCGCAGGCTGCGAAAGAGGGTTTCCCGTCCCAAAATCTGGCCAGCGTGACAGGCAAGCTCCCACAGCAGATCAAAGTCGGCGGTCGAGAGGGCAATGCTCTCGTCATCGAGCCGCACATCTCGTCCCGGGCCATCCACCCGCAGTCGACCAAATTGCAGCTGCTGGGGAACGCTGCGGGTGGCGATGGGTTGGGTTGACGTTTGCGGGTGCTGGCGAAACTGCACACGCAACCGGGCCAACAGCACCGGCGGTGGCGTCGTTTTGAGGATGTAGTCGTTGGCGCCAAGCTCCAGACTCAGGATCTGGTTCATGTCGCTGTCCAGCGAGGTGAGCATCACGATAGGGCCGTCGAAGCGCGGCCGCAGATCCCGACAGAGGGACATGCCATCCTGCCCCGGCAGCATGATATCGAGCAGCACCAGATCGGGCTGTTCGGCCTCGACCCTGGCCAGCGCCATGTCCCCTCTGGGTTCGAGGATCACCTCCATATCGTGGCGACCAAGCCAGCTGCTGATGAGCTGGCCAATCTCGGGATCATCTTCAACAAAAAGAATGCGTTGCATAGAAAAGCTCCAACGGGAAGCAGGAGAGAAGAAGAGCGTTCAGCATATCAATGGCGCTTGGGAAATACAGAAAAAGAACCGGGCAAGCTGATGTGCGGTGGCATGTGGCAGTGTGTATTGATGGGGCGTGGTAAATTGTGACGGATCAGCCGCACCGCGTTTATGGATAAGGGAGAAAGTGGGGGATGACCTGCGCAGATAAGGTGGGGCGCAGTCGGGCGCAAAAACAAAAAAACCGGCCAAGGCCGGTTTTTTTGTGATGCAGATCAGAAGGTCACTGCACCAAGTCGATTCACATCGCCTTGCGGCAATTATCGACAGAATGATGGGGTGGCTGATGGGGCTCGAACCCACGACAACCGGAATCACAATCCGGGACTCTACCAACTGAGCTACAGCCACCACAGCTGTTTTCGTTCCACAACAACGCCCGTTTAACCGACGCACTTTTGATGGTGCGCCCGACAGGATTCGAACCTGTGACCTCTGCCTCCGGAGGGCAGCGCTCTATCCAGCTGAGCTACGGGCGCTATGCTGTCGAACGGGGCGCATTATTAATGATGGTTGCTGGTTTGTCTACACTTTTCTGTCACCGAAACACTGTTCGTTGTTTTTTCAAGCACATTGCGCACTTTTCTTCCACTATTCCCCTGCTGACAGCCGAAAAGGGGCAGATCGCAGTCGCAAATCGCCTTGCTGCCTTGACTTGATTTGATGCCCATCTAAAATGAATGAACGTTCATTCAATCGAAAGTCACACTGATGATTCTGGATAAAAAAGAGAGCATCTTCAACGCGGCCCATGAGGTGCTGGGTGAACGGGGTTTTCATGGTCTGTCGATTGCAGAAGTCGCCAAGAAGGCCAATGTTGCCACCGGCACCATCTATCGCTACTTCGGCGACAAGGATGATCTGATCCGGCAACTGCACCAGCACACTATCTTGCAGTGTGTGCCCATGGTCATGGCCGATGTAGCAATCGATAAAGTTTCATTTCAACAATTTCGCCAATTATGGCTCAATATTCATGCCATTTTTGTTAACGAACCCAACGCTATCCGGTGCAAATTGCAGTACGAGAGCTCTCCGCTAGGGGCAGAATTGGAGACCAATCCTGTCATTCTGGCTGCCTGGGAGCCTCTGGACCGATTTTTTGAACAGGGCGTTGAACAAGGATTGTTTATTGATTTACCGATACGGGCACTCCAGGTGTTGAGTCTGGACAGTGTCATGCATCTGGCCCTGCAGTGCAGGGTGCACAACATCACGCTGACCGAATCGCAGTTGGAAACCGCGATCCGGGCCAGCTGGAATGCCATTTTATCCCCCAATCTTTCCACCTCAGGAGCCTGTTCATGAAAAAGTGGATGGCCATTATGTTGCTGATAGCGATCGCCTTGTTTGGCAGCGTCATCGGCTTCAATTTGTTCAAACAGAAGATGATTGCCCAATATATGGCCAACCGGCCGGAACCCGAATTCCCCGTCACCGCGATGGTGACCAAGGCGCAGGATTGGGTACCGACCATCGAAGCAATCGGCTTCATCGAGCCGAATCAGGGGGTGACCCTCTCCACCGAACTGGCAGGCACCATTGACGCCATCACCTTCGAGTCAGGCAAACCGGTCAAGGCCGACCAGCTGCTGTTGAGCCTGGACTCCACCGTGGAGCGGGCCAATCTGCGCGCCTCCCAGGCCAAGCTGCCGGCGGCAAAAGCCAAGTTCGATCGTTTCCAGAACCTCTACAAGACCAGCTCCATCTCCAAAGAGCAGCTGGATGAGGCTGAAGCGGCCTATCGCTCGCTGGAAGCGGATATCGAGAGTCTGAAGGCGACCATTGCCCGTCGTGAAGTGCGTGCGCCCTTTAGCGGCGTGGTCGGCCTGCGCAATGTGTTCCTCGGTCAGTATCTGCAACCGGGCACCGATATCGTACGCCTGGAAGATACCAGCGTGATGCGCCTGCGCTTCACCGTGCCCCAGACCGATATCTCCAAAATCAAGCTGGGCCAGACCATCAAGATTAATGTAGATGCTTATCCGCAAACCCAGTTTGACGGTCACATCACCGCCATCGAGCCTGCGGTCAACTTCCAGAGCGGCCTGATCCAGGTACAGGCAGACATTCCGAACAACGACGGTCAGCTGCGTTCCGGTATGTTCGCCCGCGCCAGCATCATTCTGCCGACGGTGAAAGATCAGATCGTGATCCCGCAGACCGCTATCTCCTTCACCCTTTACGGTCAGAACGTCTACGTGCTCAAAGAGGGCGAAGAGACCGACAAAGAGGGTAACAAGGTGAAAGTGCTGCGAGCCAAGCAGGTGGTGGTCAAGGCCGGTGAGCGCCGTGGCAACGATGTGCATGTGCTCTCCGGCATCCAGGCCGGTGACCAGATCGTACTGTCGGGTCAGGTTCGCCTGAGCAACGACACCAAGGTGCATGTGGTCGAGAACGATGCCCTGGCCGTTCCGGCACAAACCCCGATGCTGTAAGCGCGGAGATCTGCGATGCGATTTACTGACATATTTATAAAACGGCCTGTGCTGGCGATCTCGCTCAGCTTCCTGATCGCCTTGCTGGGCTTTCAGGCCATCTTCAAGATGCAGGTACGGGAATACCCCGAGGTGACCAACACGGTGATCACCGTCAGCACTGGCTACTATGGCGCCAGTTCTGATCTGATCCAGGGGTTCATCACCCAGCCGCTGGAACAGGCGGTCGCGCAAGCCGACAACATCGACTTCATGACCTCCTCCAGCCAGCTGGGCAGCTCCACCATCACTGCGTACATGAAGCTCAACACCGACCCCAACGCCGCGCTGTCCGACATCCTGGCGAAGGTGAACTCGGTGCGATCCCAGTTGCCGAAAGAGGCGGAAGACCCCTCGGTCACCTCCTCCACCGGTTCAACCACGGCGGTGCTCTACCTCGGCTTTACCAGCCCGGAGCTCAACTCCAGCCAGATCACCGACTATCTGGAGCGGGTTATCAAGCCGCAGCTCTTTACTGTCGGCGGGGTCTCCAAGGTTGACCTCTACGGCGGTGTCGAGTTTGCCCTGCGGGTATGGCTGGATCCGGCCAAGATGGCGGCCTTCAACCTGACGGCCAGCGACGTGATGACGGTGCTCAACAGCAACAACTATCAGTCCGCGACAGGTCAGGCGACCGGTTACTTCACCCTGTTCAACGGCAACGCCGAGACCCAGGTCAAAGATGTCGACGAACTGAAGCGTCTGGTCGTTGCTACCCGTGACGGCAAGGTGATCCGCCTTTCCGACATTGCCAAGGTGACCCTCGAGAAGAGCCACGACATCTATCGCGCCAGCGCCAACGGCCGCGAAGCAGTGGTCATGGCGGTCAACGCTGCGCCGACAGCCAACCCCATCAACATCGCACACGATGTGCTGGCGTTGCTGCCGAGCCTTGAGCGCAATATGCCGAGCACCATGCGTCTCAACGTGATGTATGACTCCACCGTGGCGATCAACGAGTCCATCCACGAGGTTATCAAGACCATCCTGGAGGCAGCCGCCATCGTTCTGGTGGTCATCACCCTGTTCCTCGGTTCGTTCCGCGCGGTCATCATCCCGATCATCACCATTCCGCTCAGTCTCATCGGCGTGGTGATGATGATGGATATGTTCGGCTTCTCGATAAACCTGATGACCCTGCTGGCGATGGTGCTGGCTATCGGTCTGGTGGTGGATGACGCCATCGTGGTGCTGGAGAACGTCGACCGCCATATCAAGGAAGGGGAAGAACCCTTTCGGGCCGCCATTATCGGTACCCGTGAAATTGCGGTGCCGGTTATCGCCATGACGGTTACTCTGGCGGCGGTATACGCCCCTATCGCCCTGATGGGTGGTATCACAGGCTCCCTGTTCAAGGAGTTTGCCCTGACCCTGGCTGGCGCCGTGTTCGTCTCGGGCATCATCGCCCTGACTCTGTCCCCGATGATGTGTTCCAAGATGCTCAAGGCCAACGAGCAGCCAGGCAAGTTCGAGAGCACTGTCCATCACCTGCTGGAGCGGATGACCGATCGCTACGACAGCATGCTGCACGCCGTGATGAAAAAGCGCCCCGTCATCGTGGTGTTCGCCGTCATCGTCTTCGCCAGCCTGCCGCTGCTGTTCAAGTTCATCCCGAGCGAACTGGCACCGTCAGAGGACAAGGGGGTAATGGCCGTGCTGGGTACCGCACCGTCCAACGCCAACCTGGACTACATCGAAAACACCATGGCGGATGTGAACAAGATCCTGGACGACCAGCCCGAGATCGCCTTCTCCCAGGTCTTCTCGGGGGTGTTCAACGCCAACCAGGCGTTCGGTATCGCCTCCATGGTGCCCTGGAGTCAGCGTGAAGCGAGCCAGAAAGAGGTACTGGATCGGGTCGCCAATCTGGTGAAAGACATCCCGGGTATGGCCATCACCACCTTCCAGTTCCCTGAACTGCCGGGTGCATCGAGTGGTCTGCCGATCCAGTTCGTCATCACCACCCCCAACAGCTTCGAAAGCCTGTTCCTGGTGGCTGGGGAAATTCTGGCAGCAGCGCAGAGTAACGGTCAATTCGTCTATTCGGATCTCGATCTGAACTACGACTCCGCCACCATGAAGATCCGCATCGACAAGGACAAGGCGGGTGCCTACGGCATCACCATGCAGGATATCGGAATCACCATGGGCACCATGATGGCGGACGGTTACGTCAACCGTATCGACCTGGATGGCCGCTCCTACGAGGTGATCCCGCAGGTCGAGCGCAAGTACCGCCTCAATCCGGAGTCCATCAAGGGCTATTACGTGCGGGCAGCAGACGGCAAGTCGATCCCGCTCGGCAGCCTGATCAGCATTGAAGTGGTTGGCGAGCCCCGCGCCCTGCCCCACTTCAACCAGCTGAACTCTGCCACCATCGGCGCCGTTCCGGCTCCGGGCGTGGCCATGGGTGATGCGATCAACTGGTTCCAGACCACCGCCGACGAGAAGCTGCCGCAAGGCTACCGTTACGACTTCATGGGTGAAGCCCGTCAGTTCGTCACCGAAGGCAATGCGCTCTATGCCACCTTCGCGCTGGCACTGGCCATCATCTTCCTGGTGCTGGCAATCCAGTTTGAGTCGGTGCGTGACCCGCTGGTCATCATGGTCTCTGTACCGCTCGCCATCAGCGGGGCCTTGATTGCCCTGGCATGGGGTATGGCGACCATGAACATCTACTCCCAGGTGGGCCTCATCACCCTGGTGGGTCTGATTACCAAGCACGGTATCCTGATCTGTGAAGTAGCAAAGGAAGAGCAGTTGCTGCGCGGCATGAACCGGATGGAAGCCGTGATGCAGGCTGCCAAGGTGCGTCTGCGTCCGATCCTGATGACCACGGCCGCCATGATTGCCGGTCTGATCCCGCTGCTCTACGCCGCTGGCGCCGGTGCGGCACAGCGTTTCAGTATCGGTATCGTCATCGTGGCAGGTCTTGCCATCGGTACCCTGTTCACCCTGTTCGTGCTGCCGGTGATCTACACCTATCTGGCTTCCGAGCACAAACCCTTGCCGGTATTCGATGAAACCATTCCGCCCAAAGCAAACGGCGGACATTAATCATCAATGACATGCAAAGGCCCCGTATCGGGGCCTTTTTTATGCTTCGCAGGAAAGACGACATAAGTGCATGAAGCAGTTAAACTAAAAAACACCACATCCAGACCGCAAGGACGCCATGTCAGGACTCTTCACCAAGACCGCCAGGGCCGTAGGCCGCAACGGACTCTCATATCGCCTGCTCTCCTACATTCTGGTCTGCAGTACCGTATTGGCGATGATCATTACGGCGCTGCAACTCGCGTGGGATTACCGCAAGGATGTCGCCGTCATCGAAGACAGCATCGGCCAGATCGAGGCCTCGTTCCTGCAACCCATCGCCGCCAGCTTGTGGAACCTGGATGAAGAGCAGGTCAAAGTGCAAATTGAAGGGATCATGAACCTGCCCAACATGCAGTTCGTGATGGTCAAGGAGATGCTCGGCAACTCCGAAGTCCCGCTGCTGACCCAGGGGGTCGAGCGGGAAAGCTATGATATCTCCCGCGAATTCAACCTCACCTATCAGGGTGAAATCGTTGGCAAGCTGTTCGTTGCCGCCTCTCTCGAGCAGATCTACCAGCGCCTCATCGAAAAATCGGTGCTGATCATGGTCAGCCAGACCATCAAGACCCTGGTGGTCTCATTTTGCATCCTGGTCATCATTTACTATCTGGTGGTCAGGCACATCAACCGCATCGCCAACTACGCCCAGAAGTTCAACCTCGATCGGCTCGACATGGCGCTGGAGCTGGAAGGCCGCCCGCAGCCACGCAAGAAACCCGATGAGCTGGATACCCTGGTCTCCACCCTCAACCAGATGCGTACCCGACTGCGTGACGAGCTGGTTGCCCGCCATCAGGCGGTCGAACAACTGCAACAGGAACGGGACTTCTCCGCCACCCTGATCAACTCCGCCAACATGGTCATCTGCTGCATGGAACCGGATTTGACCATCGCCAGCATCAACCCGGCAGCCATCCTGCTGACCGGCTACCACCAGCAGGAGCTGTTGCAGCACAACTGGCTGGATCTCTTTGTCAGCCCGGCGCAACGGGAAGAGCTGAACGATATTCTGGCGGCGGAAGGTTCACTGTCAGACAAAGAGGTCATCATGCATGACCAGCAGGCCCATGAGCTGGTGCTGCAATGGACCTTCGTACCCTTCTACGATGGCCCCAACCTCAAGTACCAGATCGGCTTCGGCTACGACATCACCCAGCTGAAAAAGGTCGAGCGGGAGATAATCCAGCTCAACGAACAGCTGGAAGGCAAGGTGGTGGAGCGTACCCGCAGCCTAAGCGAAGCCAACAACCAGCTCGGCAAGGCGTACGACGACCTGAAACAGGCCCAGCAGACCCTGGTGGAGTCGGAGAAGATGGCCTCCCTCGGCTCGCTGGTGGCCGGGGTGGCACACGAGATCAACACTCCGATTGGCATCAGCGTGACCGCCTCCTCCTACCTGCAGGAGCGGGTCGCCGATTTCAAGTCCCATATCGACTCCAAGCAGCTGTCGCGCTCCTATCTCAACGAGTTCACCGTCAACCTCGACGAGTCGATGCAACTGCTACAGAGCAACCTGCGGCGCGCCTCCGAGCTGATTGCCAGCTTCAAGCAGGTGGCTGTCGACCAGTCATCGGAAGCGCGCTACAACTTCAGTCTCGCCGACAACCTCCATCAGGTGGTGGTCTCGCTTGGCCACAAACTGAAGAAGAGCCAGTGCGAAGTGGATATCCAGTGCGATCCCAAGCTGTCGATCTTCTCCTTCCCGGGCAGTTTTACCCAGATCTACTCGAACCTGATCCTCAACTCCATCAACCACGGGTTCGACAGCTGGGACAAACCGAAGAAGATCACCATCAAGGTGGAACAACAGGGAGAGGAGCTGTTGATCGACTACTCGGACAACGGCCGCGGCATCCCGCCCGAAATCTTGCCGCGCATCTTCGATCCCTTCGTCACCTCCAAGCGGGGTCAGGGGGGCAGCGGTCTGGGCACCCACATCATCTACAACCTGGTGGTGCAACTGCTGAAAGGCCGTATCAGCTGTGCCAGCGAACCGGGCCTGGGCGCCCAGTTCCATATTCGCCTGCCGATCCAACATAACTGAGCGCTGGCTCTTGTGAGCCAGCCGCTTTATCCCCATCATGCTGTGATTGCATTCTTAATGAGCGGAGAACCTCGCAATGGCACAGCATTTTGACTATATCGCCATCGGCGGCGGCAGCGGCGGCATCGCCTCGGCCAACCGGGCTGCCATGTACGGTAAGAAAGTTGCCCTGATTGAAGCCAAAGAGTTGGGTGGAACCTGCGTCAACGTAGGCTGCGTACCGAAGAAGGCCATGTGGTATGCAGGCCAGATCGCCGATGCCCTGAAATATGGCGCCGACTACGGCTTTGACACCACCCTCAACCACTTCAACTGGGCCAAGCTGGTCGAGTCCCGCCAGGCCTACATCGGCCGCATTCACCAGTCCTATCAGAACGTGCTGGGCAAGAACCAGATCACCGTCATCAAGGGCTTCGCCCGCTTCGTCAGCAGCAACACCATCGAGGTGAATGGCGAGCACTACACGGCTGATCACATCCTGATCGCCACCGGTGGTCGCCCGGAAATTCCGGCGATCCCGGGAGCCGAGCTGGGTATCGACTCCGACGGTTTCTTTGACCTGCAAAGCCAGCCCAAGCGGGTTGCCGTAGTTGGCGCGGGCTACATCGCAGTCGAGATCGCAGGGGTGATGCAGGCACTCGGCTCAGAGACCCATCTGGTGGTGCGCAAGCACGCGCCGCTGCGCAACTTCGACCCCATGATCCACGAGACTCTGGTCGAAATCATGGCGCAGGAAGGGCCCAAGCTGCACACCCATGCCATTCCCAAAGCCGTGCTCAAGAATGCTGACAACAGCCTGACCCTGCAACTGGAAGATGGTCGCCACCTCACCGTCGACTGCCTGATCTGGGCCATCGGCCGGGTACCGGCTACCGACAACCTGAATCTTGCCGCCGCAGGCATCGCGCTGGACGAGAAGGGCTTTATCCCGACCGACAAGTTCCAGAACACTTCCGTCGCCAACATCTATGCGGTGGGTGACAATACGGGTCGCATCCAGCTCACTCCGGTGGCCGTCGCTGCGGGCCGTCGCCTCTCCGAACGGCTGTTCAACAACAAGCCGAACGAGCACCTCAACTACGATCTGGTGCCGACCGTGGTGTTCAGCCACCCGCCCATCGGCACCATAGGCATGACCGAACCGGAAGCCGTTGCTGAGTACGGAGAAGATCAGGTGAAAATCTACCGCAGCCAGTTCACAGCCATGTACTCGGCACTGACCCAGCATCGCCAGCCTACCCGGATGAAGCTGGTCTGTGTCGGCCCGGAAGAGAAGGTGGTCGGTCTGCACGGTATCGGCTTTGCGATGGACGAGATCCTGCAAGGCTTCGGCGTCGCCATGAAGATGGGGGCCACCAAGGCGGACTTCGACAACTGCGTTGCTATCCATCCGACCAGCGCGGAAGAGTTCGTTACTATGAGGGGTTAATGTAGAAAACCCACCTACACACGTTCTTACTGTAGAAAAACGGAGAGGCCAGAGCATCGTTCTCTGGCCTTTACTGGCTCATAGATACTTCCCCTAAGCTTGCTAGTTCAAAACTCCATGCATAATGTGTGGCTAATTTAGTTGACCAAACTTTAGTTATGCCACAAAGTGACTATATAAATAATGACGATTGAGAGTCGCTAAGGGACGCTAAATAGGGATATAAAGATGTGGTCTGATAAAGAATCAAATATTGATTTTCTTAATTTCAATGAAACTGCCGAATCCATCAAAGATCTAATTACTGAAAAAAATCTTATGCCAATAAGTGTTGGTGTGTTTGGAGATTGGGGAGCAGGAAAGTCCACAGTTTTAGAACTAACAAAGTCTGCACTTGTAAGCGACAAGGACGATTATATCCAAGTAAGTTTCGACGCTTGGATGTTCCAAGGTTACGACGATGCCAAAGCTGCACTATTAGAGACAATCGCGGAAACACTCGTCAAACAAGCCAAGACAGATCAAAGCTTGAGCGAAAAGGCCAAAGATTTTGCTGGGCGTGTAAACAAAATTAGACTTATGGGACTTCTGATGGATGCAGGCAGTCTCGCAGCAGGTGTCCCCACATTTGGAGGGTTCCAAAAGCTGTTCGGAATGTTCAGTGGAGGAGAAGACGGCGAATATGATTTCGATGATGTTAAGGATGGGGTCGAAGGTGCTAAAGAAATTGCTAACAGAAACAAAGACCTCCTGAGAAAGAAAAAAGATTTTTCTCCACCCAAAGAAATCAAAGAGTTCAGACAAGCATACTCAGATCTTCTTGCAGAGTTTGGTAAGCCATTAATTGTCTACGTTGATAATTTAGACCGTTGTTCGCCTTACAACGCGATTTCAACGCTAGAAGCCATTCGCCTTTTCTTGTTTCTGCCCAATACAGCATTTGTAATAGCAGCCGATGAAGACATGATTCGTCTCGCAGTCAGTGAATACCACAAGGGTTCATCTCAACGGCATCAAACTGACTATTTGGACAAACTGATTCAAATACCTATACATGTCCCACGCCCTGGTGCTTTAGAAATTAGGGCCTATCTGTTAATGCTGGTTGCACTTGATCACGGTGTCAAAGGCGATGAATTAGAGACTCTACGACATGCCCTTGAAAAAAATCTGAAAATGTCTTGGAAAGAGGAAGCAATAACCATAGATGATTTGCTTGATGGGAAAAATATTCTGGGGACTCCTGAGTTAAGGAATAAGTTTGTCGTTGCAGAACAACTCGCACCTTTATTAGCTGAATCAACCAACATAAATGGTAACCCACGAATAGTTAAGCGTCTTCTTAATCAAGTGAGGATCAGAAGAAAGACGGCACTCCGGCGCGGCATGCAATTAGATGAGAAAACGATAACCAAACTAGTTATCTTTGAACGTTGCCTTGGAACAAGAGCCAGTAACAAGCTTTACCAAATGATTGATAGTGAAAACGGCAAACCAAAGGTTTTAGCTGAACTTGAAGCTGCCGGAGCCAACATAGAGGACATAAAACTGCCTGAAGAGTGGCAGTCAGAGAAAAAGTTTCTGGCTAAATGGGCAAAACTGCCGCCTAAATTCTCTGATATTGATCTGACCCCAGCTCTGTACCTGAGTAAAGAAAATGTTCCCATGGGTGCTTTTGGAACTGTTATGTCGGGAGCAGCTCAAAAACTCGTAGTGGCATTATTGAAGCAGGCCCAACGAATCAGCCAAGCAAGTACTTTAGCAATAGAAGAAACTCCACCAGAAGACTACATGCCAGCAATGGACGCGGTTCTAGAAAAGCTGAGGCCAATTGCAGATTGGAGCAAACGTCCTGATGGTATTTTTGGAGCGCGATTGCTCGCTGAAAAAGATATTCGGTGCAAAGCCACTTTCTTGGATTTTATGAAGCACCTACCGCAAGAGCGTTGGATGAAACCAATAATAGAAGAATTAGAAGGAGCCAAATAATGGGAACATCAGCCTCATCCAGGGGACCTAAAGATAAAAATCCCCTCGTACCACCATGGGCAGAAGGTGGAAATGGATTAACAATTAGTCCAGCTACTGATACTGATGGAGACGTGAACGTCGATGATGGCGGCGGCCATGCTGACAATAACCAAGAAGTTGATAACAATGCGGTGCAGCAAGAAATTGGTCCATCGGCTCAAGCACAACCACCTGCTAGCAGATACAAAAGTGCGAGACAAGCATTCGGGAAATATGCTGGTACAGGTGGTACAAGTTCAGATCTTAGGCGCGCCCTAAAACATTACTCTAAAAACTCTTCCGGTGGCGGGAAAGGGACAAGTCGAAGACTTGCCAGTGGTATAACCGCAGGCGCAGGACTCGTAGGAATGATGCGAGGGGACAGCGTTACTGTTGGTGACCAGTCCTTATCTCTTAAGGACCTTCGAGGTCTAACTACTGATCAAGCGATTGATCGCATTGCCTCTCATTTAGCACCAGATAACTCAGATTCTGACGCGGTGCGCATTGCTCTAAATTACGCTTTGGAAGAAGCACTTCCTGACACTCAAGACTTCGATCCTGCAAGTTTCACTGACGAGGTAATCCAAGAAGCAATCTCCTGTTATTTAACTGACTTAATTTTTCAAGATGTAGTCACAGGAATGGGAGAAGCGTGGTTCAAAGCAGAGGTAGCAACTAAGCACCACAAAATGGAAAGCGAATTAAGGGAGCTGATTAAAGTGATAGCACAACAAGAAATGGACACAGCGACAAACGGCAATCCAAGTAATATCACCAAGAACAACATCAAGAAAATTCAAATCGAGGCAATATCAAAAACTGTAGACCATTGGGAGAAATTCAATGACTGATTTTTACTTCCATCACAACCCAGATCTACTTCCTGAGTACTCAGGCAAATGCCACCCGGTGCAAATTTTTGATAATCATCCACTAAATAAGTATAAATGCAGCCACGCATCGAAAGAGTTGATCACCAAGATTAGAAGGCTTGGGGTTGAGATTAATCCCGATGCACTTGATTTGGTAACTATCGCAACAGCAGTTACTTCGGCAGAGACATTTGAGCCAAGAGAGAATGCGCCAAATTCTTGGTCACGAATCTTAAATCTCCACATACCGGTATTGGCTCCAGATAAGTGGGAAGCAGTAGCAAAAAGACTTGAATCACTGTTAGGTTTTTTAACTGGCGATCAATGGAAATTATCTTTTATCAAGTCGGAGTTAGGACTACCTAAGCCAATAAATAGCAAGCAGTCCAAGATTTCGGCGGACTCATTAAAAGGATTGAATACAGTTTGTCTTTTTTCTGGAGGGTTAGATAGCGCAGTTGGAGCGATTGATATTCTCAATGGTCACTCTGAAATCCGTCCGATGCTTGTAAGCCACGCATATCGAGCTGATGGAGCGAAACAGCAAGATATAAAAAAACTGCTCAAAAAGCCATTTGGGGAGTTTTCATATTCAATAGCCCCTCAATTATCAGATCAGGCTAAGCATGCTAACGATACCAGCATGAGGGGGAGAAGCTTTAATTTTTTAGCAATGGCTGTATTAGGGATTACGGCACTTAGGAAAGTAAATAACGATGATACTATCTCTCAGATTATTGTGCCTGAAAATGGATATATATCAATTAATCCGCCGTTAACTCGCAGGCGCATTGGAAGCCACAGCACTCGAACAACTCACCCAAACTTTCTATCTCAGTTAGAGTTATTGCTTAACGATGTTGGGTTTAACATTAAATTTACAAATCCGTACCAGTTTAAAACCAAAGGCGAAATGCTAGCTGAGTGCGTTGATCAAGACGCTGTTAAAAAAGCGATACCATTAAGTGTATCTTGCAGCCACTGGCATAGAGAACATATACAATGTGGTTATTGCCTTCCATGTCTAGTCAGGCGAGCTTCCATATTTCATGCAGGCTTTACAAAAGATGCTGACTATGCGGTTCCACGACTTACAAGTATATTGAACGAATCGGAGAAAAGAGATGACGTGCATGCAGTACAGACTGCAATAATTCGATTAAAGAAGAGCCCTGACTACATGGCTTGGTTACGCCAGTCTGGACCTTTACCACAGAATAAAGAGACACGCGAAAAACTGGAGTCTACAGTGAAAAGAGGTTTGGCAGAAGTTGAAGCATTTTTGAAATCGGTCAAACTAGCATGATGGATCTGCATTGCCATGTCGATTTGTACCCAGATCACCGCGAGGTACTTAATGACTTGAGAGAATGCAATTACTATGTGCTGTCTGTTACAACTGTGCCATCCGCTTGGAGAGGCACAGTTAAACTTACTGAAGGTATTGCCCGTTGTAAGACTGCTTTAGGATTACACCCACAGCTTGCCCACTTGAGAAAGCATGAGCTAGCAATCTTCGATGAGTTAATAGGTGAAACTAGGTACATAGGAGAGATTGGTCTAGATGGTTCAAAGGGTTACCTTCCCTACATCGAGGATCAACTCCACGTATTCAACCATATTCTTGAAAAGTGCTCTCAGTTCAATGACAAAATTCTATCTATTCATAGCCTAAACGCTACAGAACAAGTCATCGATTGTTTGCAAAAACACCCTCTATCAGGAACCCCAATACTTCATTGGTTTTTAGGAACCAAAAAGCAAGTACAGGAAGCAACTGAACACGGCTGTTTTTTCTCTGTCGGCCCGGCAATGTTGAATTCAAATCGGGGAATGAAAGTTGCGTCGTGGTTACCGCCAGATCGTGTATTACTCGAAACTGATGGTCCATTTGCAAAAGTGGATAATTCCCCACTGTTACCCTCACAAGCCAGACTTGCTATTAATGAGTTGTCTTTGTTGTGGAAAGTTAGCACCGAGGATACTGTTCTTCAACTTAAACGAAATCTGGTGTTATTGTTGAATGGTGGCATAACATAGAATTGTAAAACTTATGCCTACTAGTCCACGAGTTAAATAATGGCATAGCGTAGAAAATTAATGGTAATCATGCAACTGGGACCCCATACAAATTTAAACACAGAACTGGCGAGTTATAGATTACAAATCTAACTAGAGGATGTCCCCAAACGGATCGTCAAGATAACCCGCATGATGCATTGTACCTCTCCCACCGGTTAATCCAGTTTTACTTGACCACTACAGGGGCTACTCTATCAGGCCTAGGATCTAACCTTACAAATATCCCAAAAAACTTTCACATGTGAAAGTTCTAACAGCGTTCTCTAATCACAGCAAGCGCTCAAACTGCCCAAATTGGTACATTACAGACCTTTAGGATCTCAATAGCCCTGGTAGATACTGGATGAACCAACAGTTATTACAAAGTTCATCCCGTGGCTTACTTGATCAAATCAGACGACGTTCATATAGGTGGTGAAATCATCACTGAAACGGACCCTATAGAGTTTCTGAATGGCCGAAATCTAGGGTCATTGCCTACTATTTATGACCAAAACTGGGGATATGTCACACCAGTAAACCACTGGTTCATTCATCTTAAAGCGAACAAACGACTTGAAAATCTAAGTTCCTACGCAAGAGCGCTTTTGCATTATTGGAATTTTCTAGAATCAGAAAATTTAATCTGGGATGTCTTCCCATTAGCAAAAGGTTTAAAGCCTACATATCGATATAGAAATGACAAACTCCTCAAGAGTGTTAAAGCTGGTGAGCTCGCATACTCAACTGCCAACACGTATATGACACATGTCGTCCAGTTTTATTTATGGGCAGCACATGAACGTTATTACCACATCAACGAGAAACACAAACCCTTCGAAATCGAATTTGTAAGAATACAGAGGAGCGACATGCTGGCTCATATGATGCCTAAATTTCTGGTCCAAACTACAGACTTGCGCATCAGAACGCCGAGGGATGCAACCAGTAAGAAGATTCGGGGGCTAAAGCCCTTAACTCAAATTGCACTCACTCATTTAGCTCTACATTTACGTAATGTGCCTTGCGAATTTAGGCTGATCTGTTTGCTCGCAGCTCAATCCGGCTTACGTATCCAAGAAGCGTCAGGATTAACTTTGGCCGCACTAGAACAATCGGTTCAACGCTCAGGTTCTATAACTCATTTCGAGCTAACAATAGGACCAAGTAATGGTGTACCTACAAAATACAATAAAACTCGAACTATTGAGATAACAAGCCGCCTTTTATCAGATTTGAAAACTTATGCCATTAGTGAGCGACGAATGTGCCGACTTGACAAACTTCTTAGCAGAATTGAGTTACACAAAGGCATCAATGACATAAAAAAATCCCACTCTGCTCATCTATCAAAGGAAAAACTCGACGCCCTGGCCACAGCCCAGCGATACGAACCATTATTTATTAGCCAACAAGGTAATCCATACGACCCTAACACAATAGGCTCTCGCTTTGGAGAAGTTCGCCGCTCAATAATTAAGTCAGGAATACAATTTGAGCATAAGTTTCATGATCTTAGATGTAGTTATGCAACCTACCGACTACATAGCCTACTTGAAGCAGGTATTGAGCCTGCGAATGCACTGAGCTTACTGATGGGGTGGATGGGACATAAGAATGAATCCACGACATGGGAGTACTTGCAGTACCTCAAAAGAAAAGAAGCGTTAAAAGAGAAGATATCTGTACTAGACAGCATTATGCACCAAGCATTAGAGGAAGCTAATGAGCAAGACGTTGAAATTAATAGCCCCCTGGGTTGAACATCTTTGTATTCCCATACGAAACGGGGCAAACGCACACCTCCTCTTGGACTTTAATAGATATAGATATCGCGGGGTTCCTAAAACACATGAAATAAAGCAGGGAAATGTTCAGTTATTAGACCGTGATGATATAGCACAGAGACTGTTTATCACAATTACGAGCAGGGAAGATGCTTCACCAGCAACCAAAGGTAACGCATTCACCGCAGCTAGAAGACATTTTGCGTTTTGTGATGCGCAAACTCCACCGCTTCAACCGCTATCGGAAATGGCATTTGTTAAAGAATTAGAACATAACTCCATCCGTCAGCGGCTTGGGGAGATCAAGGATAGTACAGAAAGCAAGCTACGGGGTGATTTATCATCTTTATACCAGTGGCTAGATCTTCCCATGCGACACGTTTATCCACAAGGGGGTCGGTCAGGACGCACGCAAACAGAGCCAACACGCGGCTATAGTGACGCTGACTTAAAGCAATTGCTTCCCTTGCTAAGAAGTATTTTTAAGCAGTTGTATCAGCAATTCATTATCGATCCAGAACTTCATATTCAAGCAAGTTCTAACGCTCATACAATGGTTTTTTCTTGGAAGGGGAAAGATTATCCAGTAGCCGGTGGTGCATCAAAAATTTTTTATGTCGCAACATTTCTCCTAAGTTATTACACGTGGAGTAACAGTACCGTCTTATATAGCTTAAGACGGCCACAAACTAGCACACATGCCATATCAAGCAATTGGTATCAAATGCCAGCATTTAAACGTAGAGCATTTAAAACTATCACTGTAGAGCTAGGGGATCATAAGAAGCTAGAAATTCCTAAGTATGCAACCCAGTTTTTTGACCAATTAATGACTGTCTCAAAACTGGTCGATCCTAAACCTGATGGTTTGCTGTTACCGGCTTACAGCTACCGAAAAAGAAAAGTTCAGATGATGAGTGGATGCCTGCTCAATGACTTCAAAGCAAATTGGTTAACTAAATATTTCCCGATGACTGATGAACGAGGAGACGTATTATGGCCAACACCAAGGAGATTCAGAGCAACGGGTAGTCATTTAACTTTGGCACTAAAAGGCACACTGGAAACTGCGATTCTTCTGGATAACACACCTAGGACTATCGCCCTAGCATATTCAAGTGGAAACCCTCATGAAAACGATCTGATGAACCGTGATACAAGCCAAACTTTGGAACAGATCGTTCGCGATAGACAAGGTGTGGAGTCAGCAAAACAAAAGGTCAGAGAGGCACAAAAAGTGGAAGTACTTGCCTATGAAGCGTACATCCGACGAGCATCTCCGCCCATTCGTAGTGCTCACGGCAGTTACTGCAAAGATCCTATGGGCGCTATGGCTGAGAAGTTTACATCAAGAGCACGCGCACATGGACTCATAACTGAGAATGAAAATCTAGCATGTGCCGATTTAATCAAATGTTGGAGCTGCGGACATCAAGTGCTTGTCGAATCGGTAACTGATTTATGGTGTGCTCTTAGTTTTCGCGAATGCATTGAAGAATCGGCATGCCTGCATATAAATAATGCTCATTATCATAAAAATTTTGGCGAAGCCTTAGCAAAGATTGACCTCCGCTTAAAACAATTAAGTCCAAAAATCGTACAGCAAGCTAAAAGAAAATTAGCAGATGAAGGTCGTCATCCTTTGTGGATAGATGTAGATAGTATAAGTATGAGCTGAGGACGAAATGAAACCACTATTACATTTGCCAATAGAATCACCTAGTTCACTCAACCTTTACACCCAAGATGTGGAACGATTAGTCAGAGAGCATAACTGGGACAAATTGAACCAAGTACCTGTATGCATAGATCAACATCAAATATTAAGAGCATACTTCGGCCAAAATCGCTGGGATTGTAGCCCATATGCCTCGGATAAAGGCAGTGATAAAAACCAAAGAGAATTTGATTTCTCTTATTTAGTTGACTCGCCTAACTTGCTTCTTGAAGCAAAACTTATAGCCTATGGCTGGCTATACGCACAAGGGCATTGTTTTGGACAAAAATGCAAACTATCCACTTTAACATCTAGGTTTAATATTGGTTTAAAAAGAGCATTAGTCAGCTTAAAAAATAACGGAGCCAATAGTTTTAGTGAATTAAACAACCATGATGTCTGGCAAAAATTTGAAATAGATTTGCAAAATGAGTCATTAAGCAAACGCACTCTTGAACTCGCTTTCACAGCTATTCAATCAGTTGAAAGGCTGAATCCGTGGCTACCTTTTCAGTTAATATTACCGAGCATCAACTATAGACAGCTGGCAAAAAAGCTTGCGGATCAAGAAAAATTAGAACATAAGCAATCACTTGCTATACCACAAGCATTGGTTAACGTGCTGTACGGACAAGCTGTCAGCTACGTGGAACAAGCATGGCCATATAGGGAAAAACTTGCCCAACTCGAACGTGATTTACAATCAAACTATGATATTGGCCGTGCAGCCGTAGACTATAAGCTAGCCATCGGTAGATGGAAGTGGCTTTATGATGTGGAAGGCAGGATTAATAGCAAAAAATACGTAGAGGAAATCAACAAAGCAACTCCTCGTTCTCAATCTGAGATCATCACGCAACATCTTTGGGGAACAGGATTACTACCCAACCATAATATTGACGGAAATTGGTTAGTTACATGGAGAGCGAATCTTCAAGCCGCTTGTTTTATATGTTGCGGCGCATTCAGTGGAATGAGGGTCAGCGAACTGTTTGAACTCCATGAGGATAGTTTTCGTACTTACACTATCAACGGACAATTATTTCACTCTGTATCAGCTGCAACACATAAGCTTGCATCTGGTAGAAAAAAAGAAGAGTGGCTCACCAGCCCTATAGTAGAAAAAGCCATATCGCTCGCAATTTCATTGAGCGCATGTGCCCGTGAACAATTGATAAAACTTGCAGCGCATAGTAACGATCCTGGACAAGTGGATAAGCTAATGGAAACATCCAGTAACTTGTGGCTTAGCCAAGCGCAAAGGAAAAACTTACCAATTCTCATATCTCGTACTAAATGGAATGATCGGCTGAAAAACTTCGCGAAAAGTGTTGGTGCAATTGTTGATGAAAAAGCATTGTCTGAATGTCGTCAGCTTAATCCAAGAAATGGGGGAGCAATAGAGGACAAAGTTAAGTTAGGAGAACCTTGGCCTTTTCTCACCCACCAATTTCGACGCACTTTTGCCTGTTTTGCCGTCCGCAATGGACTGGGCCACCCTATATCCATTAAGCAGCAGTTCAAACATATCCATGTTCGCATGAGCGAATGGTATGGAAATGGCGCAATCGAATCCCGCCTACAGGATATAAAGGTAGACAGTGAGCTAATTAACTTGCTCAACGAAGTAAAACTTGAACAAACAACAGCGCACTTTGATAAATGGTTCAATGGTGATGAAAAGCTAACGGGAAGCTTTGGTAAGGCTATTGTCGCCATGCGTGACGACAAACCTGTGATCTATAGCAACTGGGATAGCTTGTATCGATTGGTTAAAGAAAAACGGTTAACTTTACATGGCACCCTACATAGCTATTGTAAAAATGGCTATGAATGTGACATGGATGGGGTAATAAATGCCGCATTCTGCGTTGATTGCCGTGGCGGAGGTAGCGTCGTGGATGATAAAAAAGCGTCGTGGTGGCAAAAGAAACATCAAGCGTTGAGTAGCTATCTGAAGCAGCAGTCCGATGTCAGCCATGCAGAGTATGCTCACTGTATTACACAGATTCGAGCTGCCGAGAAAGTGTTGAATGATTTTGGACTGAAATTTGAAAAGTATCAGCACCCATTGCAGGTTATCGATTTATGAAAAAGTCAGAAAATACACTTCTCAAGCTTGAAGCCGCTTTGCAACGAATCATCGAACGAAAAACCAAACGAATACCCGATCACCGTAAATTATCGGTTCGAGCTGTAGAGGAAGAAGCCGGATTAGGAAATGGCAGTTGCTATTACTATCCAGATTTCAAGCTCAGAGTTCAATCAGAAGTACAAAAACTAAAGTGCCTTACGCCTGATACAGCAGTTCAGTCCGATGTCGAGATTTTGAGAGAAAAGCGCAACCAAGAAAGAAAGATAAAAATTCAGTATCGTGAAAAAGTTGCTGTATTGACCCAAAGATTAACTTCAATGGCCGCAGAACATCACCAACTATCTCATGCTCTGAGGCATGCATATTCGCGAATTGAAAGCCTTGAGCATCAGGTCATAGAACTCAAACAGGGCCAGATTATAAGAATCAAGTGACCACGTTCAAGACTGTTGAAGCTGCGAATCAGGGATATTCAACTACCAGAATATCATTAGCGCCTTTGCAGAACGTTCACATGTGAAAGTTTTATCGGTTCACTTAAGCCACCTATCAGAATCATTCTGATGGACGGACCAAATTGAGCCCCGCTAAACATCTCTAGACCTAGCCACACGCATTGCTCGAGCCTGAAACCCATTCAGAATCGAATCGGCAACTTGAGCAGGAAAATGAGCAGGTAACTGCTGGCGAACCAGCTCAATGACACGATCTGTATTCTCTGCAAACTCGTTCAGGATCTGTGCCATCTGTGCCTGCTCAAAACCAACCGCCTTGGCTGTCTGATAGAAATGGCGGGGGAAGATCTGTTCTATGGTGTATTTCTTACCTTTGGTTGCGGTAAGTCCCATGGCCAGCTTGGCATCGCGAGGATGCAACCCTCTGCCGCCGAACACGGGATACATGGAGAGGATGTCGTAAAACGGTGTCAGCCGGAAGCGCCCCTCTGACTCGATGAACACCGAAAAATTCTTGGCATGGCCGTCGGTGGCGGCCAGCAGCCAGAACAGCACTTGAGACTTCATGAACAGGTAACGATCCTGCTCCGGCGTGGTAGACCCCAGCAGAGTCGCCATGATGCCAACAATACCTGGCCCACCATGGCTCTCGTACTTCCGTGCTGACGGCACATTCAGCACTTGGCAGAAGTCCTCTTGGGGCAGACGCATTATCCAGCTGCGATCCGTGGCGTAGCGCCTATCGAAGCGTTCCACTGCCAGCGCCTTGACCTTATTCACTTGCATGATGAAACAATGGGGGACGGGAAGACCAAACTCTTTGGCGATCAGGGTACAGAGATACTCGTTCTCCACGCTTTGGGTGAGATCTATCGAATAGGAGTGGCTCTCAATTTTGCCAATGGGCAACTTGATAATGTGGGTGGTCGGGGTATCCGCGATTGGCAAACACCAGCGACCATCGAGATAAAGGAGTGCCGTCTTTTCTTGGGCACCTGCGATCGATATCCGGAAGTCCTCCTCTTCCCTGATCATACCAAGAGGGATCCCCGACTGGTAACCAGTCAGGATCCTTTCCAGCTCAACGTCAGAGAGAGGTTTGTACTCGATACTTCTGACGTCTGGCACTGGGCCGCCATGAGCCACCAGTTGCAATGCACCCACGCTGTCCGAACCAATGTAACTGAGTAAGTCAAAGGGCTGGGTAGAGTCAGCTTGATAGCGCGCCACCACCCGGTTTCTCACTTCCTGGCTATCCGGCAACAGGTTATCGAAGAAGTTATAAGCCTCATCGCCCCGATAGCACTGCTGGCGTAACGGCATTGAGAGCGAGATGGGGCGACTACCTGGCAGCTTCACCCAAGACTCATCGTACTGAAATTGGTGGGCACCGCTGGTTCTCTTGATAAAAGAACCCACCCGGTATCCGTTCATGTATACCGCCAGGCTGGCCATTACCACTCCTCTTTCCAGCCTGATGAAGGGCTATCCGGTGGGTCGGTACGGGGTTTGATATCGAGGGATAACTCCAGCGCGGCGAGGATCTTGAACAAGGTATCCAGCTTGGTTGACTCGGGATTAAGCTCAAAGCTGGAGACAGTGTCCTGCCGAATCCCAACTTTGTCGGCCACCTTACCTTGAGACAGCTTTTGCAAAAGCCTAGCATCTCTGAGATAGGCACTGAGTTGCTTGGCACTAGTAATTTTCATGATTCGGCATGCCCGGTTGCTGGCTTCATGATCTTACTTTACACGCTATAGAAGGTATATCAACATTTACACGCTATGGCGTGTAAAATTACCTTATGCCCTATAACGAATACCTACTCTGATTGAGGGAACAATTTAGAGAGTCCTTGCGTGGTGTATGATTACCGTCTCAATAGCTCGTAATTGCCCTCAAGAACTTGGCCCTCTTGTCTGTCACCTCACGGGGATCTGCTTCGAAGAGGTTATTTAGAGTAGGATGGTCTTTTGCAATCCCATGATATTCTTGGCTTGCAGCCCTAGGCTCAGTCCTCTCCCAACCATATACTGGTGATGACTCTATGTTCGTTCTGGCCTTGTTATACAAGACCACTCCAATTTCACGACAAACCCGCCTAATGGCGGTTTTGTCGTGCTAGATAGTGATATCAAGTACCACATCGCCAATCGAGTTTTCCAACACTTCTTTTTGGATGTTCCCTGACAAGTTCTCCCAGAGCGAGTCAGCCCCACTATCACAAGTCTTTCTGCCTCCCCTTATTTCGCCTTTAAGCAACCATGTGGCGCCTATTATTGGCATCATCATCTAGATTGCCGTGACCGAAAAAGATGCGAACAAATTCCTGATATGAGAGCATCAGACCTTCTTGGCATCAGGGACGAGTAACAACGTGAACCATCAACGGACAACGAGTTCCACTGCAAACACCAAGCCAAGAAAGAGATTTTCTTGGCACATATCGGGTTATGACTCCCAGACCCGAGAAGGTTGCTCTTATTGGCCTATCTATCTCAATAGTGGAAATAGTCTTCGTCCATACCAGCTAGAGACAATGCTGCTTTCATAGGTGGTAACCCCGGTTCCCAAGCCTTAATTCGATTACCATGGGTATCTTGGAGTTAGATTTGCTCATGTCAAGGACAGCCAAATGATCGAAAAAATTCTGCTTCGCAACGTATCCAGTTACTCCCCTGACTCAACGGTGTCCATTGACCCACTCAAGCGCGTGAGCTTATTTTACGGTCAGAATGGGACGGGCAAGACCACCATCGGTAATTTCCTTCAGACCCCTGCTCAAGCCTGCTATAGCTTTTGCAGTGTGGAACCTGCAAAGACCGGTCGGGAGGTATTGGTCTACAACCATACGTTCATGGAGAAGAATTTCCATGCTGTCGCATCCCAGCCTGGAATTTTCACCCTAAATGAGGGCAACATTGAGGCTGAGGCAGCCCTTACAGCGGCCGAGGCAGCAATCACCAATCTGACAGTTGCCCATGATACTGCAATGGAGAAGGGCGCTAACTGCAAGAAGGCTCAGGAGCAAGCCCGTGAGGCACTACTGGACAGTATTTGGAAGCCCAAGCGTGACTTTGATAACACCGCACTGTCTTACTGCTTCAAGTCGCTCAACACCAGAGAACGGTTACTTGATGCAGTCCAGCGCGTCCCGCTCGTAGCAACTTCTGACACCATCCAGGGACTGCTAAACGAAGCGGCAGAGCTTAACGAGGCCAGTGCTCAGGAGCAGCCTAGAATTACCCCTATCACCTTCCAAGCGAATGAGCTGGAAGCTGATCCGATCATGCAAGAAATTATCACTGGGTCGGGAGATTCCTACCTTTCTGCGCTAATTCAGCAATTGGGTCATTCGGACTGGGTCAAACAGGCACTGCGCTATGAGGCCGAAGCAAAAGACCAGTGCCCACTGTGCCAACAACTCTTGCCGCAGGATTTTTATGCTGAGATTCATAAGGTCTTCGACAAAACCTATGAGCAACGCCTTGGTGTACTGCAACAACTAGAAAACCAATATCGAGGCGCGGTGGATCAATTCCTGAGGCGATGCGAGGCTCCGGAATATCAACTGCAAGCTATAAAACTCCATGTCACCAAGCTTCACGCTGTATTTCAGAAAAACCTGCAATCCCTCACCACAAAAGTCGCCAGCCCGTCAGTCACTATTACGCTGGAGCCTACGGCACCTCTAGTGGCCGAACTGAACAATGAAATCGCAGCTGAACAGCTGAAAATAGACGCTATCAACGCAAAAATAAGAAACAGGAAGCAGTATCAGGAGGACGTCAAACGACGCTTCTGGAACTGGTATAGGGCCTCATGTAACGCCGCATTTGTAGCATTCGAAAAGATCGACAAGGAGCAGGGGCGCCAACGCCAGGTTGCCAGGGATGAGGTTCAGACTCTGAGGGATCACATTCAGTCACAACGCGAAATCATCGCCCAATCTAGGGCTGCCATCACGAATATCGACCAATCGGTCGAGAGTATAAATAGTTGGTTGCGAGTGCTGGGTCTGAAGGGGTTTGCGCTAATCAAAGAAGAAGGCCTAGTGCCGCAATATCGTCTTGAGCGCCCAGGTCAGACTGAAGGGGTTTTCAGAACGCTAAGCGAAGGTGAGAAAACGCTGATCTCGTTTCTCTACTTCCTTGAGGTCTGTAATGGAGAGTTGGACACCACCACTGGAAAGCTCAAACGTGATCGCATCATCGTTATTGATGACCCGATATCGAGCCTCTCCCATAACTACGTCTACGACATTGCATCACTGATCAGGCGGCAGGTTCTCACACCGAGCAACCGGTTCAAGCAAGTGATCATCCTGACGCATAATCTGTTCTTCTTCCACGAGATGACCAAGCTATTGAAGGATGAAAAAGAAAAATCCCTAGCCATGTTCCGAATCACCAAGTCTGAATACAGTTCGGTAGTGGCCATGGAAGAGCGAGAAATCCAAAATGACTATCAAGCCTTCTGGCAAACCATCAAGGATGCATTGCAAGGCCGAACATCCCCTAATGTGATCCCGATCATGATGCGCAATATCTTGGAATACTACTTCAGCTTCGTGCATCAGACCCCCAGCTTGAACAAGGCGTTGACTGAACTTAGCGAGGAAAATCCAGAGTTCAGGGCGCTTTACCGCTACATCAACCGTGAATCACATGCCGACTCAGTTAATCTCACTGATTTCGGTGAAATCAATCCAGTAACCTTTGTTGCGCGATTCAAGGACGTGTTCATCAAAACAAATTTTGAATCACATTTTGACAAGATGATGACCTCATGACTTGGCAGAGAACACATTATTGATACTCATAACAAATACCAATGCCATATTGTCACAATGCTTCTTAGGAGATGGGATCCTCAACATATACTGCTTCCAAACTTTGAAACTGAAATGCTAGAATTGTGCCCGTAGCTACCGCTTAGGTGCTCCGTTTCGCCTGACTATCCATGTTGCTAAGCATTGCACATAGGGTGTGATGGCTATCAGCAGTTAGCTGAGAACAAAATGGAGACTAGGCAATGTCTATACACGCCAAAATTGTACCGGTTCGCCAGTACAATCGTTTCCGGTTCGGGCGTTGGGAGTCTGTGTGCAAGCACATGCGCTCTCTGCCTAACCGGTAAATGAATAGCCCTTGGCGGTAGCTGCTCCTCATATTTCTAGTTCGCAATATCCATTTCTATTGCTTGCTCCGGAATTTCACTTCTTTGCACGGTTTCCCCATCTCTCTCGCCACAAAGTTCCTAATTCAGCCAATCAATACGTGTTCAAAGTCATAGCGGAATAGATCGGCTAAGTGTTAGCTGGGAAACCATGACATGATCATCAGATGTCTTTAGAGCACAATGCAGTATCCGTCGCACAGCACATCATTTTCTGGAAAAACAGCTCTACAGGGTACCAAAACTAGTCAAAATCTCTGCATTTCTGGAAAAGCTAGAAATCGGTAGCCTAGCAGCTGCCTGCAAGGCTATGCAGAGTTTTTTCTAATCAAACGTGTGGAAGTAAGCCAACACTATGCGCTAAGGGCAGATGAAGTTGGCCTGTCACGAGCAGCCGGCTTCTACAGCCATGTAACCCCTTCACCCAAACCCGGCTCAGGCCGGGTTTTTTGATCCCTCCTCGCTATTTCTCTCGCAAATCCGTCGTTCTTTACGCCGATTTTACGCCTGCCACATGGCGCTTTATGGCGCCTTTACGCCTGTTTTACATACCCTTTTCAGCGTCAATGACACCAACAGAGTCGATATGGTCTTACATCGGCTCTTGCAGCTAATTATCTCAATGGAGTCGATATGAATTGGCTATATCTGCTGCTCGTCCTCGCCTTGATGGCCTATCTGATGCGCGCACTCACGCGCAGTCACGAGTGAGGGACTACCTATATGCAGCAAGAAATTATCTACCCGGTGGCCAGCAAACTGCCGAGCCTCGTGAGCAATCCAATGCGTGCCCTGACGCACCGTGACCACGAGTGAGGAACTAGAACATGTGGCAAGAAATAATCTATCCGGTGGCCTTCGTGCTGCTGGTTCTGCTGCCAGCACCGATGCTGGGCAACTACATCTACCGGGTATTTGAAGGCAAAATCCGCTGGCTGGCACCGGTCGAGCGCGCCACGCTGGCTTGCTGTGGCACCGATGGGCGGGAGCAGGACTGGAAGTCCTACGCCCTCAGCCTGCTGGCCTTCAACGGCGCCGGTTTCGGTCTGCTGTTCCTGATCCTGATGGCGCAGGGGTTACTGCCCCTAAACCCGCAACAACTACCGGGTCTGAGCTGGCAACTCGCCTTCAACACCGCGGTCAGCTTTATGACCAACACCAACTGGCAAGCCTATTCCGGTGAGGCAAGCCTCTCCTACTTCAGCCAGATGGTGGGCCTGACCACCCAGAACTTCGTCTCCGCAGGGACGGGCGCAGCCGTCGCCATTGCCCTGTTCCGCGGTATCGCCCGTCAGCAGACCATCAACCTTGGCAACTTCTGGCAGGATCTGGTGCGTTTCTGCCTCTATGTGCTGCTGCCCATCGCGCTGATCATGGCGCTGGTGCTGGTGTGGCAAGGGGTGCCGCAAAGCCTCTCCGCTTATCTGCCGTTCCACGGTGTGGAGGGTCAGGAGCAACTGCTGCCCCTCGGCCCGGCGGCCTCGCAGATCGCCATCAAGCAGCTGGGCTCCAACGGCGGCGGCTTCTTCGGCATCAACTCGGCCCACCCGTTCGAGAACCCGACCGCCCTCTCCAACTGGCTGGAGATGGTCGCCCTGCTCACCATCGCCGCCGCCATGGTCTTTACTCTGGGCCGCTATGTGAAGGACATGGCCCACAGCCGCGCCATTCTCGGCGCCATGACCCTCATGCTGGTACTGGGGCTCTCCGTCTCCCTCTCCCAGGAGCTGAAACCGGATCCCGCCCTCGCCCAGCTTACCACTGACGCCAGCAACATGGCTGGCAACTGGGAAGGCAAGGAGAGCCGCTTCGGCCCAGTGCTCTCAAGCATCTGGGAAGTGGCGACCACTGCCGCCTCCAACGGTGCCGTCAACGCCATGCACGACAGCTTTACTCCGCTCGGCGGCATGGTGGGCATGATCAACATGCTGCTGGGCGAGGTCATCTTCGGCGGGGTCGGCTCCGGTATCTACGGCATGATGCTGTTCGTGCTGCTGACCGTGTTCCTGTGCGGCCTGATGGTAGGGCGCACCCCGACCTATCTGGGCAAACGCCTCGGCATCACCGAAATGAAGTGGGTCGTCGCCAGCATGCTGGTCATGCCAGTGGGGGTTTTGGTGATCGGTGGTGTCACCCTGCTGATGCCGGATGCGAGCACCATCATCGGCCATGATGGCCCGCACGGTCTGTCACGCCTCATCTACGCCTACGCCTCGGCTGCCGGCAACAACGGCTCCGCCTTCGCCGGTTTTGCCGCCGGTGACAACTGGCAGTGCATCGCCATCGGTCTGGCCATGCTGCTCGGTCGCTTCGGCTACATCATTCCGGTACTGGCCATCGCCGGTCAGCTGGCCCGTGCGCCCCGTCAGGAGACGAGCGAAGGGGACTTCCCCATCAGCGGCCCGCTGTTCGTTACCCTGCTGATCATCACCGTCCTGCTGATAGGTGGCCTCTCCTTCCTGCCGGTGCTGGCACTGGGTCCGGTGGCCGAACATCTGAGCCTGATCGGAGGGGCACTCTGATGAACCTGACCCTGTCGATCACCATCCGGATGCCAATGGCCAACTATCTGATGCTGGGAGCTTTCCAATGAGCAAGTCCACTGCAATGAGCACCGACACCATGTTGGTGAAGGGCAAAAAACAGAAATCACAGATCATCCAGGCAATGGTTGAGGCCCTTTATCGCTTCAATCCCAAGGCGCTGTTTGGCAGTCCCATCCTGTTCACCCTCTGGCTGGCCGCAGTCATGGCGACCGTGGAGTCCCTGCTGGGGCAGCCTTTCTCCGGCGTCGCCCCCTCGCTGGCCTGGCAGCTGACCGCCTGGCTCTGGCTGACCCTCTGGTTTGCCAACTTCGCGGAAACCCTGGCCGAGGGACGCGGCAAGGCTCGCGCCGACAGCCTGAAGGCGGGCATGAGCCAGCTCAAGGCCCGCCGGGTAGCTAATGCAAAAGATGGTCAGGGCGAATGGGTACCCGCCACCAGCCTGATGAAGGGGGACCTGGTGCTGGTACGCAGCGGCGAGATGATCCCGGCCGATGGCGAAGTGGTCGCCGGCATCGCCTCAGTCAACGAGGCGGCCATCACCGGTGAATCCGCCCCCGTCATTCGCGAGTCGGGGACCGACCGCAGCGGCGTGACCGGCAACACGACTGTCGTCTCCGACGAGATCTGGGTGCGCGTCAGCAACAATCCGGGCGAGAGCACGCTGGATCGGATGATCGCACTGGTGGAAGGGGCCAAGCGCCAGAAGACCCCCAACGAGATGGCGCTCGACGCCCTGCTGGTGGGCCTGACCCTGATCTTCCTGTTGGTGGTCGCCACCCTACCCTGGTTCCTCGACTACAACGGCACCCAGGTCCCGCGTCTCTACCTGATCGCTCTCTTTATCACCCTGATCCCGACCACCATCGGCGGCCTGCTCTCCGCCATCGGCATTGCCGGTATGGATCGACTGGTGAAGCTGAACGTCATCGCCAAGTCTGGCCGTGCCGTGGAAGCGGCCGGTGACGTGCGCACCCTGCTGCTGGACAAGACAGGCACCATCACCTTCGGCAACCGGATGGCCGATGAGTTGATCCCAGCACCGGGTGTCGACCCTGCCCTGCTGGCACAAGCCGCCATGCTGGCCTCGCTGGGTGACAACACTCCGGAGGGCAAATCCATCCTGACTCTGGCCAGCAAGAGCATGGCCAAGCCGAGCCAGCTGGAGAGCGACAAGGTGATCCCCTTCAGCGCCGAAACTCGCCTGAGCGGACTAGATCGCAACGGTCATCAATATCGCAAGGGGGCGGTAGATGCCGTGCTGAACTACCTCTGCCTCGACCGCAAGGCGGTACCTGAGCTGGTGCTCAAGTCAGTCGATAGCATCGCCCGTCAGGGTGGGACTCCGCTGCTGGTCTGCACTCAGGAGAAACTGCTGGGGGTGGTCTACCTCAAGGACATCATCAAGCCCGGTATCAAGGCTCGCTTCCAGATCCTGCGCCATATGGGGATCCGTACCGTAATGATCACCGGCGACAACCCGAAAACGGCCGCTGCCATCGCCGCTGAAGCCGGGGTGGATGACTTCATCGCCGAAGCGACGCCGGAGAAGAAGCTCGCCTATATCCGGCAGGAGCAGGCTGATGGTCGTCTGGTTGCCATGTGCGGCGACGGTGCCAACGATGCACCGGCACTGGCACAGGCTGATGTGGGTCTGGCCATGAACGAGGGTACCCAGGCCGCCAAGGAGGCGGGCAATCTGGTGGATCTCGACTCCAACCCCACCAAGCTGCTGGACGTTGTACTGGTCGGCAAACAGCTGCTGGTGACCCGTGGCGCCCTGACCACCTTCTCCATCGCCAACGACGTGGCCAAGTACTTTGCCATCCTGCCGGCCCTGTTCATCGCCGCCTACCCGCAACTGGGGGCACTGAACCTGATGCAGCTGGGCAGTCCGCAGAGCGCCATCCTGTCGGCCATCATCTTCAACGCCCTGATCATTGTGGCGCTGGTGCCGCTGGCACTGCGCGGTGTCGACCTGAAAGGCTCGGCCGCCAGTCTGCTGCGCCGCAACCTGCTGATCTACGGTGTCGGTGGCCTGCTGGTGCCGTTTATCGGCATCAAGCTGATCGATCTGGTCATTACCGGCCTGGGTCTGGTGTAACGACATAACCGGGATGCGGGGCAGACCCGCATCCCCAACCATCCTTTTGGAGCAAGAGAATCATGATAGCAATCAGAACCCTGTTGACCCTGACCCTGCTGCTGGGAGTGGGTTATCCGCTGACGGTCACCGGACTGGCACAGCTGCTGTTCCCCTGGCAGGCCAACGGCAGCCAGCTGACCGACAGCAAGCAGCAACTGATCGGCAGCGCCCTGCTGGGGCAGAAATTCGAGCGGGCTGACTACTTCCATCCCCGTCCCTCCGCCAGCGATTTCAACACCATAGGCGGCAGCGCCAGCAATCTGGGGATGAGCTCGCCGCTGCGGGCAGAATTTGCCGAACAGGCCGCCAAGGCACAGCCTGGAACCCGCTCCCCCGCCATGCTGACCCGCTCCGCCTCCGGCCTCGATCCCCACCTGCCGCTGGATGCGGTGCTGGCTCAGGTCGACCGCGTCGCCAAAGAACGTGGACTGGATCCCGCCCAACTGACGGAGCAGGTCAAGTCGGCCACACAAGCTGGTATCCTTGGCCCGCAGGTGGTCAACATTCTCCAGCTGAATCTGCAACTGGATCATCAAAAGGGCGCCTGATGGTGCCCATTCCGGTTTGGTGATGACCTCGATTTTCGCAACGGGCAGTTGGCTCGATAGGGATAACAATGGCTGATGTAGCAAGCGCTGACACCCTGCTGACAAGTCTGATGCAGGAGCATGGGGATGCGTGATGAGGTAAGGGCCGACGCCCTGCTGGCGAGCCTCGAACAGGAGCACAAGGGCAAGCTGAAGGTGTTTCTCGGCGCCGCTCCCGGCGTGGGCAAGACCTACGCCATGCTGCAGGCGGTGCGGGAACAGGCCAAAGAGGGGGTCGACATCCTGATCGGCGTGGTGGAAACCCATGGCCGTCAGGAGACCCTGGCTCTGCTCGACAAGCTCGCCATCATGCCGCGCAAGATCCACATGCACCGTCAGCAGCGACTGGAGGAGATGGACCTCGACGGCCTGCTCGCCCGCAAACCGGCCATCGCCGTGGTGGACGAGCTGGCCCACAGCAACGCCACCGGCAGCCGCCACGAGAAGCGCTGGCAAGATGTGGAGGAGCTGCTCAACGCTGGGATCGACGTCTACACCACCCTCAACGTGCAGCATCTGGAGAGTCTCAACGATCTGGTGTGGCAGCTGACCGGGGTCAGGGTGAAAGAGACCCTGCCCGATCAGGTGCTGCTGGAAGCCGACAGTCTGGTGCTGATCGACCTGCCCCCCAAGGAGCTGCTCGGCCGGCTCAAGGAGGGCAAGGTCTATGTGCCCCATCAGGCCAAGGCGGCGCTGCAATCCTTCTTCTCCCTCAACAACCTCACCGCATTGCGGGAGCTGGCGATGCAGACCGCCGCCAGCCATGTGGAGGGCGATCTGCAACTGCAGTGGCAGGCAGCAGGCAAGAGCACCTTGCCGCTGCGGGGCAAGCTGATGGTTTGCCTCGGCGACCTGCACGGCTCGGCGCTGGTGCGCTACGGCCACCGCTTTGCCCAGCGCCGCCAACTCCCTTGGCTGGTAGTGCATGTCGACAGCAATGGCCGCCGCTCGGCCGATGTGGAGCAGGCGCTGGCGCTCGCCTCCCACCTCGGTGCCAAGGTGCTGACCCTCTCCAGTCCGGCGGTCGCCAACACCCTGCTGGAAACCGCCGAACAGCAGCAGGTCTCCCAGCTTCTGCTCGGCAAACCTCACAAGGCGCCATGGCGCCGCTCGCTGGTACAGCACCTGCTCAAGCAGGCGCAGGGGCTCGAAATCACCCTGGTCGATACCGAGAAGCAGAAGCCCGAAGTGGGAATGCGCGTCCCGACCCCGAAGGATATTCACCACAGCCTGCTGGCGGTGACCATCATGGGGATCACCTCGGCCGCCGCCTGGGGGCTCTCCTACTGGCTGCCGCCCGCAGCGTTACCGCTCATCTTCGTGCTGGGGGTGCTGGCGACGGCCCTCACCACCAGTCTGGTACCCGCCACGCTGGCGGCGGTACTGGGCTTTATCGCCCACAATCTGCTCTTCACCGCCCCCTATTTCTCCCTGAGCGTCGCCAACCACAGCGACCTGCTCACCCTGTTTGTGCTGCTTATCGTCGGCATGACGGCGGGACGGCTCGCCTCCCGTCAGCGCCAGCAGTTGATCGGTCTGAGAGAGACCCAGCAGCTGGGCAATGCCCTGCTCTCCCTCAGTCAGGGGCTGGCCACCGCCAGCAGCCCGGAGGAGGTGCTCAGACAAGGGGCGCAAGCTATCTCGCTGGCACTGGGCCAGCCGACCGTGGTGATCGACAAAGAGTTCAACGACAGGCTCGGCAACGAGAAGCACAGGCCCGGGCAGACCGACAAGGCGGCCATCGACTGGTGTCTGGCCCAGAAGCAGAGCGCCGGGGCCCACACAGCAACTCTCAATGCAGCCGAGGCCCAGTATCACCACCTCAGCGACGATCTGGTGATCGGCATAACGCTGGCCAATCCGCTCTCCTCCTCTGCCGAACACCAGCTGCAGGCGCTGCTCACAGACATTCGCGCCGCACTGGCGCGGATCGACCTCAACGAGCGGCTGGCCGACAGCCAGCTGCAGGCGGAGACCGACCGGATGCGCGCAGCCCTGCTCTCCTCGGTCTCCCACGACTTGAAGACGCCGCTGGCCACCATCATGGGTGCCGGCAGCACCCTGCTGGAATATGGTGACCGGATCCCCGCCGAAGACCGTGACGAACTGCTCCACTCGGTGCAGGAGGAGGCGCGCCGCCTGCACAGCTATGTGCAGAATCTGCTGGATATGACCCGCATCGGCTCCCCCGACTTCCAGCTGAAACGGGACTGGGTCGATCTGGCGGATCTGGTGGAGAGCGCCCGCAAGCGGCTCGACTCCTCCTGGCGCCAGCACAAGCTGCTGGTCCATTTCGATCAGCATGTGCCCCAGCTCTATGTCCATGGCGCCCTGATCGAGCAGGTGCTGGTCAACATCCTCGACAACGCCTCCCGCTACTCGCCGGCAGGCACCCCCATCGAGTTCAAGGTGATGGTGGCCGAGCCAGACCTCATCATCGACATCATCGATATCGGGGTTGGTATCGCAGAGTCGGATCGGGAGAAGATCTTCAACCTCTTCTACACCCAGCCGGTGGGCGATTGCGGCAGCCGTGGCACCGGGCTTGGCCTCGCCATTTCCCGCGCTATGATAGAGGCCCACGGCGGCAAGATTTGGGCCTTCTCCGGCCCCAATGGCAACGGCACCTGCATGCGCATATCCCTGCCGCTCGCGCTCAATTCACCGGAGGTTTGATGGCTGACCGCCAGATCGGGTCACTCAGCCCCTCCCACCATTCGCCTCTGGAGGTTCGATGGCGCACATTCTGGTCATAGATGATGAAGCGGCGATCCGTCGCTTTCTGCGGATCAGCCTGATTGCCGAGGGCCATCAGGTGAGTGAGGCGGTGGGAGTCAATGAAGGGCTGGAGCAGTATCGCCACCTCAACCCCGATCTGGTGATCCTCGATCTCGGCCTGCCGGATGGCGATGGCATTCAGGTGTTGCAGGCCATTCGCGAACACCACCCCAATCCAGTGCTGGTGCTGTCGGCCCGCGATTCGGAGCAGGAGAAGGTGCGGCTGCTGGATGCCGGTGCCAACGACTACATGAGCAAGCCGTTCGGCATCGGCGAGATGATGGCCCGCATCCGTGTGCTCTTGCGCCAGCGGGCTGGCGTCAGCAGCGGCGAGCGGCGCCACTTCCCCCAGTGCGGCCTGACGCTTGATGTCAGCAGCCACAAGGTGACCATGAAGGAGGAGGAGATCCCCCTCTCCCGCAAGGAGTTCGCCCTGTTGCAGGCGCTGGTGTGCCACCCCGGCAAGCTGGTGATGCAGACCCAGCTGCTCAACGACATCTGGGGGCCGAGCCACAAGGAAGACACCCACTACCTGCGCATCGTCATCGCCAGTCTGCGCAAAAAGCTGGGGGATAACCCCCAGCAACCGACGCTTATCGAGACCGAATCCGGTATTGGCTACCGCTTTATCGGCAACTGACGTTTCACGTGGAACGACGCCCGCAGCAAATCAGCGCCAACAGACCGCAGCTACTCAGCAACAGGCCGAGATCCTGCAATCCGGCCGCTACTGCCAACCCCAGACTGAGCAGCAGGTAGTAGCCAAGCCCGAACAGGGCGCCAGCACTGCCTGCCACTTCGCGATAGGCCAACAGCGCCTGACTCAGCACGTTGGGGATCGCCAGCCCAAAAGCGATGACTACACCCATCATGGGCAACAGGAACCAGAGATTGCCCTGAGTCGCCCAGACCAGCAGCCCGGCAATCAACGCCAGCACGCTAGCCAGTCGGGTCAGAGATGACGGCAGCCACCCCCTCCCCAGCAGATGCTTGTTGAGCAGACTGCCAAGCAGAGTCGCCAGTGCCAACAAGATCCCTGAGTAACCAAACTCGCCGGAGCTCAATCCCAATCCGGCAAACAGGAACGGTGCCAGACTGTAGTAACCAAACAGCATGGTGTTGAACAGGGCGACCAACATGGCACTGCGCCAGAGCCCACCATCTTTTATCATCCGGCACGCCAGCGGCCAGAGTGCGACTCGCTGGCTGGTGGCCGGACGGGTTTCCGGCAACTGCCAGCAGGTCACCAGCAGCAAACCTACCGCCAGTACCAGCAGACCGCTGAACACTCCGAGATAGCCGAACCCACTCGCCAGCTGGCCACCACTTAGCAACCCCAGCACCGGACTGAGTGAGAGCGCAATGCCCATCACCGAGAAGACCCGCACCAGATCGCTCCCCTGATAGCTATCGCGCAGCATGGTCTGGGTCACTACGGATCCCACCGCAGCGCCAAAGGCCGAGATGATCCGGGCCAGCAGCAGGGTTTCAAACTGATTGGCCAGCAGCGCCAGCAAGGTGCCGACACCATAGGTGAGCAGACCCGCCAGCATGGCGGGACGCCGCCCAATCAGATCGCAGAGCCGTCCCCAGCAGACCACGCCCACCGCAAACGCCAGAAAATAGACCGACAGGGTCTGGGATGCCTGCCCTTCGCTCACCCGAAACTGGGTGGCGATGTGGGTCAGCACCGGGCTGTAGATGGTCTCCACAATTTGGGGAAACATCATCAATCCCACCACCAGCCAGAGCGGTGGCAACTTGTTGTTCATGACAAACCTCCTTCACAAGAGGTCGCCATTCTAGAGAGATGCCGATTGTCTGATTACAATAAGCAGGACTATAAACATCAAAAATCGGACATATGGCCTTTATTCTTCCCGATCACCCTTTTGACCCCGACCAGCTGACGGGCAGCGTGATCGGCATTGCCTCCGCCCTCGGTTGGCACGACTCGGGTCTGCATCAACATCAACGCCATCAGCTGCTGTTCGCCCAATCCGGCTGCATGACCATGGAGCTGGAAGGTCGGGTCTGCCTGCTGCCACCCACCCGCGCCGCCTGGCTGCCAGCGGGCACCGCCCACCGGGTACTGATGCGCGGTGTCGTCGCCTACCGATCCCTCTACTTCCAGCCGCACCCCGAGTTGCCCGGCACGGTCGAAGTGCTGGCGGTCAATCCGCTGCTGCACGAACTGATCGAACGGATGGCGCTCTGGCCGTGGGACAAACCGCAAGAGCAGCAACAACGGACGGTGGCTCTGTTTATGGAAGAATTGAGGCTGGCGCCACGGGAGTCGTGGCAGTTGCCGCTGCCGACGGATCCCAGACTGGGCGACTGGCTACAGCAGTTGAAGCGGGAGGATGTCCTGCCCGATCGGCTCAACCGGCTGGCCGAACGGGTGGGTGCCAGTGACAAAACCATTAGCCGCATCTTCATGCGGGAGACCGGCATGAGCTATCAGGCGTGGCGTCAGCAGTGGCGGCTGTTGCGCGCAATGGAGCTGCTGGCAGAAAGCGAGCCCATCAGCCGGATTGCTGCTGCGCTGGAGTTCTCCAGCGACAGTGCCTTTATCAGCTTCTTCAAACAACATACGGGACAGACCCCCCTGCGCTATCTCAGCTCTCGGGGTGAGTCGCCACAGCCTGACTCGCCTCCACCACCAGGGTATCCAGCGCCAGCGGTTTGAGATTGTGCAACGCATCCTGCACCACGGCATGAGATGCCTGTTGCAACTCGCTCTGCACATCTTGCTCCAGCTGGGCACTCTCCAGCTCGGGCCGCGGGTTTTCGTTGGCCATCACGTTCAGGCTCAGGACACTCACAATCAGGGTAGCGATCAGGCTTTTCATCTGGCTTGCTCCGGTATGGTTGAGATGACCAGATAGCTATTCCAATAGTTGTGCCAATCCTCACGCAATTCATAACATGATGATTTTGTTTAAATTAACTATATCTCGATACCAAATTGAGTCGCAAAATGCATCCCGCTCGGTCATTTTTAAACCAACAATTGGTGCTTTTAACCACGCTTGATTTTTGCACCATGTTCCACGTGGAACGTCCCATCTTTTTGATCGACACCCGCTTTTAAACTGAGCTATGGTGCTACATCCCCGTAACTCAAATCTGGATCTGTCACTGAATGGAATTTTCCTTGTTCGGCGAGAAGTTCACTCGCCACGCCGGTATTACCCAACTCATGGATGACCTCAATCAGGGGCTGACCAATCCGGACGCCATCATGCTGGGTGGCGGCAATCCGGCCCCCATCCCCGCCATGCTGGAACGCTTTCAGGCCGAGGCCAAGAGCCTGCTCGACAACGGCGAGCTGGTCAAAGCGATGGCCAACTACGACGGCCCGCAAGGCAAAGACAGGTTCACCAAAGCGCTGGCTGCCCTGCTCAACAAGGAGCTGGGATGGGATATCTCGGCTCGCAATATCGCCCTGACCAACGGCAGCCAGAATGCCTTCTTCTACCTGTTCAACCTGCTGGCCGGCGAATTTGCCGATGGCCGCAAGAAGAAGGTGCTGTTCCCGCTCGCCCCCGAATACATCGGCTATGCCGACTCGGCGCTGGCCGACGACTACTTCGTGGCCTACAAACCCACCATCGAGAAGCTGCCCGATGGCCAGTTCAAATACCACGTGGATTTCGAGAGTCTGCAGGTAGGTGACGATATCGGGGTGATCTGTGTCTCCCGCCCGACTAATCCCACCGGCAACGTGCTGACCGACGAAGAGATCGAACATCTCGATCAGATCGCCCGCGACAAGGGAATCCCGCTGCTGATCGACAACGCCTACGGCGTCCCCTTCCCGGGCATCATCTTCAGCGAAGCCAAGCCGTTCTGGAACACCAATACCATCCTCTGCATGAGCCTCTCCAAGCTGGGTTTGCCGGGCACCCGTTGCGGCATCGTCATCGCCGACGAGAAGATCATTCAGGCCATCACCAACCTGAGCGGCATCATCAATCTGGCGCCGGGCAGTCTGGGCCCCGCCATCACCATTCCGATGATCGAGAGCGGCGAGATCATCGCCCTCAGCGAACAGGTGGTGAAGCCCTTCTATCAGCAGAAGGCGGAGCTGGCGGTGCAGCTGCTGCGCGAAGCGATCCCTGACCCGCGCTTCCATATTCACAAACCGGAAGGAGCCCTCTTCCTCTGGCTCTGGTTTGAAGGCTTGCCGATCCACTGTCAGGAGCTGTACGAGCGACTGAAGGCGAAGAACCTGCTGATCGTGCCGGGTCACTACTTCTTCCCCGGCATCGACGACCCCGAGTGGCGCCACAGCCAGGAGTGCATCCGCCTCAACTACTCCCAGAGCGAGGAGCTGGTGCGTCGCGGCATCGCCATTCTGGCCGATGAAATCAACGCCCTCTACGCTGGTTAATCCAATCCGGCGATACAAAAACAGAAAGGCCTGCAGATGCAGGCCTTTATTGTTTATCGCGATCCGGTTTGCTTAACCGGGCAACGCCAGTTGCTCGGGCTTACCGATGGGGATGGCACGGGGCTTGAGCGCCTCCGGCAGCTCGCGAGCCAGATCGATGGTCAACAGACCATGCTCCAGCTTGGCGCCCTGCACTTCCACGTGCTGGCTCAGCTTGAAGGCAAGCTCGAAGTCGCGCTCGGCAATCCCCTGATGGAGGAAGTGACGCTCACCGGCCGCAGCTCCTTTGCGCCCCTTCACCTTGAGGGTACCGTTTTCGGTCTCCAGCTCCAGCTCTTCGCGCTCGAAGCCAGCCACGGCGACCGTGATGCGATAGCCATCCTGATCGCGCTTTTCAATGTTGTACGGGGGGTAAGCGGCGGTCTTCTGCTCGAACAGACCTTCCAGCTCACGGGCCATCCGCTCGAAGCCGACGGCGTTGGAATAGAGATGAGAAAAATCGAGGTTACGCATAATCCTATCCTTCTAATAAGCAACAGGTTCAACTCTCCACAGGCCCGTCATCGGCACCCGGGAAATTTTAAAGTTTCAGAAAATTCAAGCTATCAGCCGTTGATCTCGATCTTGCGCGGCTTCATCGCCTCGGGCACTTCACGCACCAGCTCGATGTGCAGCAAGCCATTTTTCAGGTCGGCCCCTTTCACCCGCACATAGTCGGCCAGCTGGAAGCGGCGCTCGAAACCACGCTCGGCGATCCCCTGATAGAGATAGTTGCGCTCGGTATCGGCCTGCTTGTTGCCCTTCACCGTCAGCAGATTTTCCTGGAAGCTCAGCTCCAGCTCTTCCTGGGTAAAGCCCGCCACCGCCATGCTGATGCGGTAGTCGTTGTCACCCAGCTGCTCGATGTTGTAGGGGGGATAACCGGCATTGCCATTGCTGGCCGCAGATTCGATGAGATTGGCCAGACGATCGAAACCGATGGCAGAACGATAGAGCGGAGAAAAGTCGATAGAACGCATAGTATTACCCTCTTGTGAGCGATAACAGATGTTTTGCCCTCCTTATGGACGGGCGCCTGGTCGAAACCTCTGTCGAGCGTTCCGGCCTTGTTACCTATATAGGGGCTCACTTTTTCCTTTCAAGGGGATTTTTTCAAATTTTTAAATGGCCGCGCCGACCTGTAGAACATCAACCTGTTGGCCCGATAGTGATGATAATCGACCCGTGGGCCACTGATGACAACTCGCTCCGTCTCCCATAATTGGTTGCATACCCACCAGCCAACATGGAGCCATCCCATGAAGATTACTCAGGTTCGCAACGCCACCTTGCTGCTCGACTATGCCGGCACCCGCTTTCTGATCGACCCCATGCTCTCGGCCAAGGGAGCCTTCCCCGGCTTTGAGGGCACCGCCAACAGCCATCTGCGCAATCCGCTGGTCGAGCTGCCGCTACCGATCGATGAGCTGGTCGATGTGGACGCCGTTATCGTCACCCACGACCATCCCGACCACTGGGATGACGCAGCCAGAGCCCTGATCCCCAAGCATCTGCCGCTCTTGGTGCAACATCAGAAAGATGCCGATGCCATTCGTGCCAGTGGCTTTGAGGATGTGCGCCTGCTGAGCGACCAGCCCGAGTTTGCCGGCATTCGCCTGCAACAGACCGGTGGCCAGCACGGCAGCGACCAGTTGATGGCGGTACTGGGCGAGCGCATGGGAGAGGTATGCGGCGTTGTCTTCTCCCACCCCGATGAGCAGTGCCTCTATCTGGCCGGTGATACCATCTGGCATCCTTCGGTCGAACAAGCCCTGCAACAGCATCAACCCGAGGTCATCATCCTCAACTGCGGCGATGCACTGGTGCCCGGACTCGGTTCCATCATCATGGGCAAGGAGGATGTCGCCGCCGTTTATCAGGCTGCACCGCAAGCCACGCTGATCGCCAGCCATATGGAGGCGGTCAACCACGCCGTGCTGTCACGCCAGGAGCTGCGCGACTATCTGGTGGACCGGGGCATGACGGATCGGGTACGGGTGCCGCAAGATGGCGAGGCGATATCGCTGTGATCCACAAGAGGGCCATGTCAGACATGGCCCTTCGGCTTTCACTGCCGAATGCTTATGATGAGTGGTCTGCGCGCAGAGAGGAGCCAACATAATGCCCACCCCGATCGTTGCCGTGGTGACCTTCGATCATTTCAGCCCTTTTCACTGCGCCGTCCCCTGCCTCATCTTCGGCGATATCCTGCCGGGCCAGCCGCTGTTCGAGCTCAAGATCTGCTGCGGTGATGGCAACCCTCATTCACACTCGGCGCAAGGCTTCACAATTCAGGCTCCTCATGGGCTGGAGGTACTGGCCGAGGCAGAGATCATCGTCATTCCCTTCTGGCACGACCCGGCAGCACGACCACCAGCACAGCTGCTCGATGCCCTGATTGCCGCCAGAGCCAGAGGTGCCCGACTGGTCGGGCTCTGTCTCGGCACTTATGTGCTCGCCTACGCCGGGCTGCTCAATGGTCGCAAGGCATCGACCCACTGGGAGTATGAGCAGGATTTCTGCCACCGCTTTCCCTGCGTGCAGCTCGATACCAACGCCCTCTATGTGGATTACGATGGGCTGGTCACCTCGGCAGGCACTGCCGCCGGGTTGGACTGCTGCCTCTATCTGGTACGCCAGTACCACGGCTCGGCCATCGCCAACAAGGTGGCGCGGCGGCTGGTGATCCCGCCTCACCGGGAAGGGGGCCAAGCCCAGTTTATCGAACAGCCGGTGCCCGCCTCCACACGCGATGCCCGGATGAATCAGTTGCTCGATCACCTGCGTGCCCATCTGGCCGAGCCTCATTCCCTGGATTCTCTGGCAGATCTCACCCTGATGAGTCGACGCACCTTTACCCGCCGCTTTCATCAGGCTACCGGCTTCTCGGTGGGTGAATGGCTGCTGGCGGAGCGGCTCAGGCGCAGTCTGGAGTTACTGGAAGTGAGCAGTCATTCCATCGATCGCATCGCCGAGCTGGTCGGCTTCAAGAGTGCCACCTCCCTGCGCAATCACTTCCGCGCCCGCTTTGCCATCTCCCCCAGCGAGTGGCGACGATCTTTTCGTGGCCAACCCCCCTGACACAGACTCGATGTTTCACGTGGAACGTGGAACGTGGAACGTGGAACGTGGCCAGTGTCTAGTCCTGAAATAGGTTTACACATTTTCAACTAGCATTTCTCTACTCAGAACCCCCTATTTACCGCATCGGGGGTTCTGTATTTCAACGCATGATGCGGCCGCTCTGCGTTGTAAATATCTACTGCTTCACGCACCATTTCCCGCGCTTGCGCCAAATCCTGCGGGCTTTGCAACAATAACTCTCCTTTCAAAATCCCGTTCACCCGCTCCGCCAACGCATTCTGGTAACAGTCATACCCAT
>OGGR01000165.1_pt1 | contig 54558 bp, 57 predicted proteins | sample 1571321 | NCBI WGS metagenome assembly OGGR01 (sample SAMEA2582048, study PRJEB24529) | metagenome | biome: Human gut stool | place: China | collected 2011 | reverse complement strand
TGGAGCACCTCAAAAACACCATCATACACTAAATCAGTAAGTTGGCAGCATCACCGCATTGCTCATCTTACACACAGCGCAATGTTGTTAGATTACCCCAGCATGGATCATGGGTGAAACAGTAGGTCAGAGCTTCAGGCTCTGTGTTGTCAATACAGTGAGGCATAATTATGGCTTTCATTCAACCAACCATCGACGACGTTAGACATTGCTCTAACGCTTTATCTGTAGACCCTGCCGAAACCGACGCAGCCCGCGCCATTGCTGAACACTACTCAAAGATATCCAATCAGGAGTACCGCATCACCCAAGACGACCTGGATGACCTCACTGACACAATCGAATATCTCATGGCAACTAACCAGTTAGACTCACAATAAATGCACTAATAAATCTATTATTTTCGTTTGATCCCTCTATAATATAGGTCAGTAATGACCGGTTTTCTCAGCCGGGCGTTATTGACCATGTCAATTCTGGAGGAGGATCAATGATAAATTATGTCTACGGCGAACAACTGTACCAGGAGTTCGTCAGCTTCAGGGATCTCTTTCTAAAAAAAGCTGTTGCACGCGCCCAACACGTTGATGCCGCCAGCGACGGTCGTCCTGTACGCCCGGTTGTCGTTCTGCCGTTCAAAGAAACGGACAGCATTCAGGCTGAAATTGATAAATGGACTTTAATGGCGCGAGAACTGGAACAGTACCCAGACCTCAATATCCCAAAGACTATTTTATATCCAGTGCCTAACATCCTTCGCGGTGTGCGTAAGGTTACAACTTATCAGACAGAAGCTGTGAACAGCGTCAACATGACCGCTGGCCGCATTATTCATCTGATTGATAAGGACATTCGCATCCAGAAAAGCGCGGGGATCAATGAGCACAGTGCGAAATACATAGAGAACCTGGAAGCAACAAAAGAGCTAATGAAGCAGTACCCGGAGGATGAAAAATTCCGTATGCGTGTACACGGCTTTAGCGAAACAATGCTGCGCGTCCATTACATTTCCAGTAGCCCTAACTACAATGATGGTAAATCAGTTAGTTACCATGTGCCGCTGTGTGGTGTGTTTATCTGCGATGAAACTCTCCGTGATGGAATCATCATCAACGGTGAATTCGAGAAAGCAAAATTTAGCCTTTATGACTCTATAGAACCGATCATCTGCGACCGCTGGCCGCAGGCAAAAATATATCGCCTGGCAGATATTGAAAATGTAAAAAAACAAATTGCCATCACTCGCGAAGAGAAAAAGGTCAAATCAGCCGCATCAGTTACGCGCAGCCGTAAAACTAAGAAGGGGCAGCCAGTAAACGACAACCCCGAAAGCGCGCAATAGTTTCTATCCGGCATGGTTAATGAGTTATTCATTAAGCCATGCCAGAGCTTCATCAACCTGCGCTTCGTCTTCGACGCTAAGCACTTCATCCTGGGGAACATAGTTCGCCAACATAGCGAAACAATATGTATCCCAATGGTCCGGTGAGTGCAGGTTGAGTTTTTTCTTCATATCTTCCTTTGACATCACCTTCCATTGACCTGCGGAATTTATCCCTACCGGTATCTTTGATGCTTCCTCTATAGTCGCAGCCCCCTTATCAAGCCTCATACGCCCTGATTTTACAGCTTCTGCCGCCTGAATATTCGCGAAAGCGCGCATATCGAAATAAAGGCTTTTATCTTCACGGCTGTGCATCTTTTTACCCCAGCGGATACGCTGGACGGTAATGCCATAGCGTTCGTACATTAGATCAGCCGTCGATTTCCCCAAGCCATCGCCATCAATAGCTATGGTTATGTTCGGGAACCGTTCTGGGTTACATTCTGCGAAAATCTTGGCGGCTAACTGCGTTTCTGTAACGTCTGTGTATTCCAGCATACGATAGTTGATTACACGGCGTTTATTTCGCTGGCCGGACACCATCATGATATTAATAACGGACTTATCTCGTCCTGTGCCACCAGCAACGTCAACACATGCAACCCAGCCCCATCCTTTGGCAATCTTGACCTTTCGCCGCGTCGCCCGCTCAACCTCATCACGACCAAGAAGAAAGCCATCTTGAGATTTGGGAAATTCACCACGTACTTTGATCATGTACATGGGGTTATCACGACCGCCATACTCCGCAAGTTTTGCTCGTATAAATTTTGCATCTACAAGCGGAGATTCTTCACTATTCAGTATTATCGCAGTAAACAATCCATCAGGATTTCCCGGGCGAATAGCTAGTCTGTGGTGTGAATCGTAGAAATAGCCTGAAGGTCGCGTAGGCTGGGAAAGAAGCAGAATACGGTTATCCTTACCGGTCAGCGCACCTGTTATCACACTGAATGCTTTATCACTCACACCCGACGCTTCGTCGATGATATACAAGAGATGATCGGCGTGTTCACCAGCCAACGCCTCCTCATTCCCGGGGCGACAGGACTTTATCAATATTGTCCAAACACCCTTGCCAGTCACCTCAAAAAAAGACGTTTCTGTAAGAATGAAATACTTTGACAACCACGGGAATCTGCTAACAGCAGTAGCCCAATTGCTCTTTATGTATTTGAAAATACCATCAAGGACTTGCTGTCTTTTGTTAGCGACCAGAATGACGCGAGCGCCGGGGAAAAACATGATGAAGAGTATTGCAATGATACTCGTCATATCCGATTTACCAGTACCATGGCCGGAGGTCACACTTGTCCAACTGCCGTCCTGCTGCGTGGACTCAATGATCTCATCCTGCTGCCAGGTTGGTGTCTTCCCAAACAACACATCAGCGGCCGCAATCCAGTCATAACGATATAGCGCCACCAGCTCGCGCCAACGTGGGTCCGTTACGCAACTTCTGGCCATTAATCATCATCCCCGTACAGTTTGCGGGTAACTTCTTCGTCTTCCTCCTCGTCTTCGTCCAGATCCTGTTCAAGCCATGCTTCGTTTGATATGCCTTCCGCATCGACATCACCATAACCACCTGTATCGACGATATCGGCAATTTCTTCTCTACGATGCTCAATCCACAATGCGGCATCAGCGCGGCGGCTGGGCGCGGGTGATCACGTCATGATCATCAGAACGATCATTTATGCGCTTATTTTGGCGCTTAGCGTTCTCGACTGCGGCACTGACAACAGCATTAACTCTTTGTTTTTCAGCCATTTCAGCCACAATGTGATCACCTGCACGTTGATCATTAGCGTGATCAATGATCATGCTTTTTAGAGGCTTCCTGACTGGCTTATTTGGCTTGCGGCTGTCCGCTGTCCTGGTGTCTTCTTTGAAGGCACGGAGATAACGACGTGCGGTATTAGGGTTAAGATTAAACTCGGCGGCATACTGTGCGATGGTGTAACCACCATCTCGCGCCAGGCGAGCAAAATTCTTCTTGTGATCGTCCCAGGTCACTTATGCTTCCTTTCGTATAAAACTCTTTTTGACGCGAGGGTAACGAAAGTCACATGTCAAAAGGCCCGGAACGGGCAAGCAATCAATCAGATACGTGCGGATGTGGCATTACCGTAATGACGGTGCTGACGGACCACCTTATTGAAAAGTTGACGCGCCATCACCCAAGGCTGGTGCTCCCGGCGTTCCTTTTCGTCCTGCGTCATATAGAGTTCGTTCTGGAGTTTTTCATCAAACCGGCGCGGAGCGCGGCTGCGGCGAAAGAATTCAGGATTCAGAGAGTGGATCTGAAATCTACGTGGGCGTGTACTGTCATCAATCAAAACAGACGAATACTTAGACACAGCGATAGCCTTTAAGCGCAGATAAACGTCGCGCTTATCGACATCCAGATGCGGGTATTCCTTTTCAAGGATTGCTGCGAGTTCTTTCGCTGATAGAAGAGATTTGGTGCGGATCATGTAATCCGCAATCTCATACGATGTTATTCGTAAGTGATTTATTTCCATGAAGTGGCGTCCCTGCCAGTTAAGTAACATCCTGTCACCTACTGATTAGCCCATGTCAACTAATCAACGTGGAATATAATACCATAGATTAAATAAATATCAATACATTAGAGCAATTTTACCTAACGTTCGACGAGTGACTTGTGATAGCGCCGACTCCAAGCGCGTAATCAAAGAACAATCGTTGATGCATCGCCAACCTACCGTGCGTCTTCTCCCAATTATCGCGGTCACGCTCAATATCACGCTGGCATGACTGGCACAGAGGAATTGCGTAAATGTCATGCGCGCATAATCGACTATGACGAACGATATGAGGCGTAATGTGAGCGCCAGCTCCCGCAGCTCCACACCCACAGCATGGACGGGAAGCAACAAAGTCCATGTACTCAGGTAATTTTAGCGATTGCAGTTTTGGTATTTTGAAATGCGCCATGCCAGGGTCGGAGTCAACATCCACAGGGCATACTTTTGCACGCATCGGCGCGGCGCGTTCTTCCATCATCTGAACATATGCTGTAGCGCGATCGTCATACGGGCGAATATCCGCCTCTTTCAGAGGTCCGCTATCCTGCGGAGTAGCCTTCATCTTATTTATTGATATGCGGCAGACTTCTTCCGGCATCAGGTGCATCATGTTGCGCATGAAAGCCCACCAGCACAGCTCCTGAATACTTAAATCATGGCTATTTGAAAGGCCCATTTCCTGACGGGCGACATCCAGTATCCAGTTAACGCGATTATTGTGCAGCGTTTCTTTCAGCTCATTAAAACCACGCATCCGATAATGGTTATCGTGATGCCAGCACAACAACACCGCGCTATTGTCTCGTTCAGCGTGGACAATATGGTTGTCACACCAACTACGATCTGCGGCCTGGCATTGACCCTCTTTCTTACGCAACCACGCCACCAGCGCGTCAATTCCACCAATACGGCGAAACAGTTCATCGCTGTTAAAAAACGGCTGCAACGCCTCATTTGTTGCCATGGTTTGCTCGGTAACAACGAGGCCGTCTTCCATGTGCTCGATTAACTCACGCGGCACCGGCTCCATAATAAATTTACGGCCAGCCTCCACCAGCTTTCTGACCTCCTGATCCACTTTGAACGTGGCGAGGCCAAGCTCTTTCTGTACAAAGGGAGTAATTATGGCTTTCACATCACACCTTTAATCACTGATTGGGCTTTATCTGCTGCCCGGCATTCTCTGTTTAAGCACAACCATTTCCTGACGGCATAACACAGCAATAGCGGTCCTGACTCCAATTTGCTTACCAACCAGGTATTGCTTTACCTTGCGGCGGCTCACGCCATCAAGAAGCATCTTTAACGCTTCACGGGACAACTTGTTGTATTTACGTGCCATTAATCTACTCCGCAGAACCATACAATCTACGTAACGTGTCGGCGACAGAAGATACAGATATCTCTCCGGTCGCAGCCCCTACGGTAAGGTCTGCCAGTTCAGGTGAATCAAATACCTGCACCCCGTTACGGCGTAGAAATAGCAGCGCGCTGTTTAGCGCGGTACGCTTATTGGCATCATTGAATATATGCCCTCTCGCTGTAGCCACCAGGTAGGTGGCGGAGACTTCGAAAAGGTCGGTGATCTCTTCGTAGGCAACTCTGGCCTGAACTCTCCCGATAATGGCCTCTGCCCTACCCGGATCTGACATTCCCGGCAGGCCGCCGTAGCGGCTTATATTCGCATCATGAAGCGCAATAAGTTCTTCCGGTGATATATGCCTCATTATCGGTTAACCAGTTCCTTGTTGGTGGAGTCCAGGGTGTCAAACAGGGATGCAAATTCAGCATCCAGCGCCGCTTTTTTGTAGGCTTCGAAAGTAGCCTTGCTGACAATTACTGCTGGCTCACGGCCTCTGCGGGTGATTTCAACCTCTTCCCCGGCTTCAACATTGTTGAGCACTTCAGAAAGGTTGCCGCGCGCGGTACGGAAGTTAATGGATTGCATAAATACCTCGTGTACTCGTTATGTGTACGCAATTATAAACTTCACAGACATAAAGCACCAGCACTTTGCGGCTTAACAAACCTCTAGGCAGGTCATTCGTAGCCTAATATCCGAACTGCTAAAGCATCCAAGTTGCTGTAGAATCACATCCAATTACATAAGCCTGAAATAAGTGGATGAAAATGACAAGTATTCAACAACGTGCAGAGCTTCATCGTCAAATCTGGCAAATTGCTAACGATGTCAGGGGTTCGGTCGATGGATGGGATTTTAAGCAATACGTTCTGGGCGCACTTTTCTACCGTTTTATCAGCGAAAATTTTTCCAGCTATATTGAAGCCGGTGATGACAGTATCTGTTATGCGAAACTGGATGACAGCGTAATTACTGATGATATTAAAGACGATGCCATCAAAACTAAAGGCTACTTCATCTACCCCAGTCAGCTTTTCTGCAACGTAGCGGCGAAAGCAAATACCAATGACAGACTGAATGCAGATTTAAACAGCATCTTCGTTGCTATCGAAAGTTCTGCTTACGGTTATCCTTCAGAAGCAGACATCAAAGGTCTGTTTGCTGATTTCGATACCACCAGTAACCGCCTGGGTAACACCGTTAAGGATAAAAATGCCCGCCTGGCTGCGGTCCTGAAAGGGGTTGAAGGCTTAAAGCTTGGCGACTTTAACGAACATCAGATTGACCTGTTCGGCGATGCCTATGAGTTCCTGATTTCTAACTATGCGGCGAATGCTGGTAAGTCAGGCGGTGAGTTCTTTACACCGCAGCACGTCTCCAGGCTGATTGCACAACTGGCTATGCACGGGCAGACCAACGTTAACAAAATCTACGACCCGGCAGCGGGTTCCGGCTCACTGTTGTTGCAGGCTAAAAAGCAGTTTGATAACCATATCATCGAAGAAGGCTTTTTCGGTCAGGAAATCAACCATACGACCTATAATCTGGCGCGTATGAACATGTTTTTGCACAACATCAACTACGACAAGTTTGATATCAGGCTGGGTAATACACTGACTGAGCCGCACTTCAGAGATGAAAAACCGTTTGATGCCATCGTTTCTAACCCGCCGTATTCGGTGAAATGGATTGGCAGCGATGACCCGACACTGATTAACGATGAGCGTTTTGCCCCGGCTGGCGTTCTGGCCCCCAAATCAAAAGCTGACTTCGCCTTTGTACTACATGCGCTGAACTATCTTTCTGCCAAAGGTCGTGCTGCGATTGTTTGCTTCCCGGGTATTTTTTACCGTGGCGGCGCGGAGCAGAAAATCCGTCAGTATCTGATTGACAATAACTATGTCGAAACCGTAATTTCACTGGCACCGAACCTGTTCTTTGGCACCACCATTGCAGTAAACATTCTGGTTCTGTCCAAACATAAAACGGATACCAACGTTCAGTTTATTGACGCCAGCGAACTGTTCAAAAAAGAGACTAACAACAATATCCTGACCGATACCCATATCGAACAGATTATGCAGGTATTTGCCAGCAAGGAAGATGTTGCTCATCTGGCGAAATCTGTCGCGTTTGAGACCGTTGTTGCTAATGACTATAACCTGTCGGTGAGCAGCTATGTGGAAGCGAAAGATAACCGCGAAATTATCGATATTGCTGAGCTGAATGCTGAGCTGAAAACCACGGTCAGCAAAATCGACCAGTTGCGTAAAGATATTGATGCGATTGTGGCTGAAATTGAAGGCTGCGAGGTGCAAAAATGAGCGAGTTAAGTTATCTGGAAAAATTGCTGGATGGGGTTGAGGTTGAGTGGTTGCCATTGGGGGAAATAACCAAATATGAACAGCCAACAAAGTATTTGGTAAAAGCAAAAGATTATCACGACACATATACCATCCCGGTTCTTACTGCCGGAAAAACATTTATTCTTGGATACACAAATGAGACTCATGGTATTTATCAGGCATCAAAGGCACCTGTAATAATTTTTGATGATTTCACCACCGCTAATAAATGGGTGGATTTTGACTTTAAGGCAAAATCATCGGCTATGAAAATGGTTACATCATGTGATGATAATAAAACCTTACTGAAATATGTTTACTATTGGCTCAATACATTACCAAGTGAATTCGCAGAGGGAGACCATAAACGCCAATGGATTAGTAATTATTCTCAAAAAAAAATCCCAATCCCCTGCCCGGATAATCCGGAAAAATCCCTTGCCATCCAGTCTGAAATCGTTCGGATTCTGGATAATTTCGACACCCTGACTAACTCCATCACCGAAGGTCTTCCGCGTGAAATCGAGTTGCGCCAGAAACAATACGAATACTACCGTGATTTACTGTTCAGTTTCCCGAAACCTGAAACTGTCAGTAATTAATTGATCATTGCTACCGATCGGACCACCTTAACACCCGGTCAGTATATAGACTATTTTTTACGCGCCGGAAGTCACCATTACCCCCCTTCCGGCCCTTGCCAGACGGCACAAAGGATGCGCTATGACTCATCAGACACACACCATTGCTGAATCCAATAACTTTATCGTTCTTGATAAGTACATCAAAGCTGAGCCAACAGGCGACAGCTACCAGAGCGAATCGGACCTGGAACGTGAACTGATTCAGGACCTGCGAAATCAGGGCTATGAATTTATATCCGTAAAATCTCAGTCGGCGATGCTGGCCAATGTTCGACAACAGCTTCAGAGCCTCAATGGTGTGGTGTTTAATGACAGCGAGTGGCGGCGTTTCACGGAGCAGTATCTGGACAACCCGAGCGATGGCATTCTGGATAAGACCCGTAAAATCCATATCGACTATATTTGCGACTTTATTTTTGATGACGAGCGACTTGAGAACATCTATTTGATAGATAAAAAGAATCTCATGCGCAATAAGGTGCAGATTATCCAGCAGTTTGAACAGACGGGTTCTCATGCTAATCGTTATGACGTCACGATCCTGGTTAATGGTTTACCGCTGGTGCAAATCGAACTAAAAAAACGCGGGGTGGCGATTCGTGAGGCTTTCAACCAGATACATCGTTACAGTAAAGAGAGTTTTAACAGCGAAAATTCCCTGTTTAAGTATCTGCAACTGTTTGTCATTTCTAACGGCACCGATACCCGTTATTTTGCCAACACGACAAAGCGCGATAAAAACAGTTTTGACTTCACCATGAATTGGGCGAAATCAGACAACACGCTGATTAAAGACCTCAAAGACTTTACCGCTACCTTTTTCCAGAAACATACTCTGCTGAATGTTCTGGTGAACTACAGCGTTTTTGACAGTAGTCAGACGCTACTGGTGATGCGACCGTACCAGATTGCCGCCACCGAGCGCATTCTGTGGAAAATTAAGAGTTCCTTTACAGCGAAGAACTGGTCAAAACCGGAAAGCGGTGGGTATATCTGGCACACTACCGGTTCTGGTAAAACCCTCACCAGCTTTAAAGCCGCGCGTCTGGCAACAGAGCTGGACTTTATTGATAAAGTCTTCTTTGTGGTCGACAGGAAAGACCTCGATTACCAGACCATGAAGGAATATCAGCGTTTTTCGCCAGACAGCGTCAACGGCTCGGAAAATACCGCAGGCCTTAAACGAAATCTGGATAAGGACGATAACAAAATTATCGTCACTACTATTCAGAAACTCAATAATCTGATGAAAGCAGAAAGCGACCTGCCTGTATATAATCAGCAAGTGGTGTTTATATTTGATGAATGCCACCGCAGCCAGTTTGGAGAAGCGCAGAAAAACCTGAAGAAGAAATTCAAACGCTATTATCAGTTTGGTTTTACCGGCACCCCTATTTTCCCGGAAAACGCCTTAGGCTCAGAAACAACCGCCAGCGTATTTGGTCGTGAATTGCATTCGTATGTAATTACCGATGCGATTCGTGACGAAAAAGTGCTCAAATTCAAGGTGGACTACAACGATGTGCGGCCACAGTTTAAGTCTTTAGAGACAGAAACTGACGAGAAAAAACTGAGTGCGGCTGAAAATCAGCAGGCGTTTCTTCATCCCATGCGTATTCAGGAAATCACGCAATATATCCTGAACAACTTCCGCCAGAAAACCCACCGTACCTTCCCAGGCTCCAAAGGCTTTAATGCCATGCTGGCAGTGAGCAGCGTGGATGCCGCGAAAGCCTATTATGCGACGTTTAAACGGTTACAAGAAGAAGCCGCTAATAAATCGGCTACCTATAAACCGCTGCGTGTTGCGACAATCTTCTCCTTTGCCGCTAATGAAGAACAAAATGCCATTGGTGAAATTTCCGATGAAACTTTTGATACCAGCGCAATGGACAGCAGTGCTAAAGAGTTTCTGGATGCTGCAATTCGTGAATATAACGACCATTTTCAAATGAATTTCAGTACTGATAGCAAGGGTTTTCAGAACTACTATCGGGACCTGGCTCAGCGGGTTAAAAATCAGGATGTTGACTTGTTAATCGTCGTGGGGATGTTTTTAACCGGCTTCGATGCTCCAACATTGAACACGCTATTCGTCGATAAAAACTTGCGTTTTCACGGCCTGATGCAGGCATTTTCCCGCACCAACCGCATTTATGACGCTACTAAAACCTTCGGTAATATCGTCACTTTCCGGGATCTGGAACGCTCAACTATTGATGCCATAACGCTGTTTGGTGACAAAAACACCAAAAATGTGGTGTTAGAAAAGAGTTATACAGAGTATATGGAAGGCTTTACTGATGCTGCTACTGGTGAAGCTAAACGCGGCTTTATGACAGTAGTTTCAGAACTGGAACAACGGTTCCCTGACCCTACCAGTATTGAAAGTGAAAAAGAGAAGAAAGACTTCGTTAAACTGTTTGGCGAATACCTGCGTGCCGAGAACATCCTGCAAAACTATGATGAATTTGCCACGCTAAAAGCCCTGCAACAAATCGATCTTAGCGATCCTGTTGCGGTAGAAAAATTCAAAGCAGAGCATTATGTGGATGATGAAAAGTTCGCTAAATTGCAAACAATTCGTCTCCCTGCTGATCGCAAGATTCAGGATTATCGTTCTGCCTATAACGATATTCGCGACTGGCAGCGCCGTGAGAAAGAAGCTGAGAAAAAAGAGAAATCAACCACTGACTGGGATGACGTAGTTTTTGAGGTCGATTTGCTGAAGTCTCAGGAAATAAACCTGGATTATATCCTTGGACTGATTTTCGAACACAACAGACAAAATAAAGGCAAGGGCGAAATGATCGAAGAGGTCAAACGCTTAATTCGTTCAAGCCTAGGGAACCGTGCTAAAGAGGGCCTGGTGGTCGATTTTATTCAGCAAACGAACCTGGATGATTTACCGGACAAAGCCAGCATCATTGACGCATTCTTTACGTTTGCTCAACGCGAACAGCAACGTGAAGCAGAAGCATTGATAAAAGAAGAAAATCTCAATGAAGATGCAGCAAAACGCTATATTCGCACGTCTTTAAAACGCGAATATGCCACCGAAAATGGCACAGAATTAAACGAAACATTACCAAAACTTAGTCCGTTAAATCCGCAATATAAAACGAAAAAACAGGCAGTTTTCCAGAAAATCGTCTCGTTTATTGAGAAGTTTAAAGGCGTAGGCGGAAAAATATAGCCCAATTCGTATTTTTCTTGCGGGTTCTTAATTAAACCCGCAAGAGACCGTGGGGTCCCAAATGGCTAATATACTCCCCTTACCCATGAGCGACGATGCCGCCAAAAGTGATAGAGAACAGCCAGAAATAGATCGCGGCCATAATGATTTTGAATGCCGTGTTCATATTTTCAGCTCCTGTGATTGATTGGATACATGCCGCGCCTTGCGGCATGTTTTTATTTTCACTTTCTCCGTTTTAAAAATCAATATTTATTAGAGCAATCATTGTTGATGAAGAAGCGCATTTTCATACTCCCTGACCATTAACGTAAGCACGCCGTGCCTCCTGAAAACACGCGCCACTTCAATCTTATCTTCCAGCGCGAACGCGATTTTACTTAGACCAATTTTCTTAAGGAGATCAATCTTTGCTGGGCCGTCATTTCTGTCATCGGTGGCAGGACGCATAGATAGCAAAGGCTCAGCCCCGTTTGTTACGTACTTCCGCAGCCAGGCTCGTGTTTTATCCCTTGCGATCTCACAGCGCCCGGTTACAAACCAGACCGTGTAAACGTTAAATAACTGGCGCACCATATCAATAACTGGAGTGATGGGAGTATCGGTGTCACAGGCGAGATTAAACTCGTTCCAGTCCTTTGTTAATGCACCTTTACCTGGTGGCGGAAGCAAATGCAGTCTGTCTTCAGTTGCCTCTGATATTGTTCCATCAATATCAACTATGACGATATACGGACGTTCCTGGTGTGCGTGTTTATTGAAAATACTCAAATGCCCTCCTCATTGGACGAAAAAAATGCTGGTGGGCGCACTCCACCAGCATTAAAAGTGACACTGTAACTGTCAGCGAACGTAAATAGTGCCGCCGTTCTCTTTTTCCCATGCATCGCTACGTGCATAGCAAACATCGAGAAGTCTTCTTGCCGCTGTTTCCTCTAAACCCAATTCGACAACCAACTGCTCATGACGGCGGGTAACCACATCAAACAGGGTATGCAGCCCTTTAGCTGCCAGATCATCAATAAATTCCGGTTCGAACGGCAGCTCTGCATCTGCCAACATAACCTCTTGCGCCCACTCGACACGGCGGACCAGTTCCGGGCGGCGGCTTTCCATCTCTTTACAGATCAATTCATGGAAGAACTCTACCCAACCTTCCGGCTGGAACTCGCGGAAAATGGCCAGCGGCTGGAAGTTTGGCATCAACCATTCGTTGATTCAGATATCAATGGCATAGCCCATGTCGCAGCAGAACTGATAAGCAAAGTCCAGCTTAGAAACGATATAAGGACGCTCGTTATTGAACTCTTTAGGCGATGAGATCCCATAAGCCAGGAGGCGCGGGAAGAAGGAGATTTGCCCTAACGTCGGATGAAGTTTGCTTGCAGGGAAACGGCGCTCAGTAATGCCATACATTTCCTTCTTGAGCGTCGCAAATTTGGCATTCTCATTAACCAGCGCGGTAACCTCTGCTTTTTTATTAGCAAATGCCACGCGCGCTTCGCTTGCATCTTTAATAGTTTTTTTGAGCTGTTGGTTAAGGTCGGCGACCTGCTTACGCAGTTCCTGTCGCTCGCTTTTAGCTTTGTTATAGCGTTTCTCAAGGTTAAAAGGATCAAGTTTCATGATCTCTTTATATTGAGATTTTAGCGTTGAAATCTGTGAGTTCCGCAGTTCAACCATCGCGGTCATTTCATTGAGTTTTGTTTCCAGCTCAATGCTTATACGTTCGGCATTATCAGCACGCTGGTTGGCGTCATGCGTCGCATCGTCGATCGCGTCCTGTTGCTGGCGTTTCAAATGTTCAATTTCCAGCTGAAGCTCTTCAATTTCTTTACCCTTCAGACCGAGATCCAACTGCATATTTTCAGCTGCATCTACCAGGGAGTTATGGCTATCAGCTTCTGCGTTATAAACATCAATAAGCTGTGCGTGAAGCATCTCCGCTGACTGAACCGCATTATCAAAAAAACGCGCTGTGAGGTCATCACAACTAACGCGGCGTTGCGCGGCCCGGATGTTCTGGATAATGGCCGGGATACCGGCATTCAGGACGTCAGGGATAGATACATTTTCGATTGATTGGTTTTGTGCTGAAGTGATCATTTCAAAGTTCCGTATTAGCTTGTGCTTCGGTCATTTTTCCTAAGTATGAAGGAGGAAGGACTACGCAATTTGTATCCAGTCCCTCACCTATGGCAGCCTGTAAAATTCTGGCTAAGGTGAGTCTCTTGTTGCGATACCTGGTGATGACATGCCTGATACCGCCGGTCGGCGTAACAAAGGCGATCAGCCAGTAGTGATATTTCCGTCGGAATGGCCACATAGTGCACCTTGTAGATTGCTCTAATAAAAAACGTGATGAGTGTACATCACGTTTTAAAAATATGGAATTATTAGAGCAATATTATTCTGATTCTCGCTCAAAAAATGAGCTGATAAGGGGAAGCCAATCCTCTGACACTTCGCGAGGTCGCGGTTTGCCGTGGAAAAAGATTATTCGGCAGTCTTTTGGTAATGCCCCATTCCCCCTGGAGTAACGCGCGCTCGCATATTTTGAACCAGGTTCCACAACATCGGCCTTGTAACTTACAAACCATCCTGGATACAGATCCTGAAATGCTGGTGTATCATCGCCCATAACCTTCCGTAAGAACCCCTGATCACCCCAGCACTCAGTAGTGACACAACGAGAAATCCAACCTTCCGGATCTTGCCAGAATGAACTCCAGATATGCGCTTTTACACTATTTGGTATCCACAGGGCACTGCTACCACGATAATGTGGATGGTAAAAATCCCTAAGCATGGTGAAGCTGGTTGGTGGATTCTCAAGGATTGGGCGTATATCACCGGCAATAACTGTGTCCAAATCCAGATAGAACAGATCATCTGTTATATCCGGTCGGAACAACTCTATTTTCGCCCACCAGCCACGGCACTTTTGCCACTGGTTGATCAATGGGACAACTTTGACGCCAGGTACATGTAAACGCTTCAGGTCTGTCAGGCAAATAATTTCATAGCCTTTTGGCAGTTGATTAACCAACCACTGCACATCGGAAGCGTTATAGTCACCACCAGAGCGAAAAACTAAAGCAATCTTCATGCTGCACCATCACCTTTCACTTTCATCAATGTCAGGTTTCCGCAAAATACGGCACCAGTGTCGATATACTGCTGATTCCAGAATGTCTTCGGGCTTTTCACCGGAGTGTGACCAAAGATAAAACGATCTGCGCCCGAAATTTCGCCACCAATATCATCCATCGAATCACTGATACGCTCGCGCGCCCAGACAACGTTGAAAAGCGGCACCTCCTTACCGAATTGGTATTCATTATCCGGATAGTCGGCATGGGCTATAACGATAGTTTCTTGCCCCGTGTTCAACTCAATGATATAGGGCAGACGCTTTACCAGCTCCACCAGCGCCCAGGCTAATATTTCCTGATCAGTGTCCAGCATGAAGAACCATTGTCCGCCATTCATTAGCCAGTTATTCACGTTGCCATCTGGACTTAACGCATCAATCATCAGCCGCTCATGGTTCCCCATCACTGCCCTGAACCAGGGCATCTGCAATAGTTCCAGACATTCGACATTTTCAGTACCGCGATCGATAAGGTCGCCGACCGATATCAGTAAATCCTGCGCCGGGTCAAAATCCACACGATGGAGTTCGGACATCAGTCTGGTGTAGCAACCATGCAGATCACCAACAACCCAGACATTCCTGTATTTGGTACCGTCGATACGGTGATAAATTGTGGGTGCCATCATGTATTCTTCAGCCATTCTTTAAGAGTCATCTGCGGAATACCTCCCATTTTCCCGCATGAAACAACGTCAATCTGTTCACGCGCAGACTGGAATAACAAAGGCAGGTGACTTAGATTTTTTGGCGTGCCGCCGGAGTGAACGCGTAGTTCTTGCGTAGCGTCAACGCCCACCAGAGCTACATGTTTGAATCCGATATGGAAAGCCAGGTTCAGAGCACCATATGCACTATTGCCGCTGGCAATTTCATTCTCATCTTCGCAAAGGCCGAAATGTGCGGACCAGCGCCACGCCCACCACTCGGGAGAATTCGTATTTTTTGGCTCCATGCCGCGTTCAGCCACACGACGGAAGCACAGAACGCCATCTCTGACTTCACGTTCTTTAACATCGGGTAGTGCCATGCAATAACAAACACCACGGCGACGGCGGCCACGACCAACGCGCCGCATATTGTCTGGGGATGGATCAAGGGTGAAAAAATAAGAAGCGCGGTTAAGCCAGTCGATGGCCCCATTGACCGCTATAATCGGCACTCCGCGCGGCGCAACAAAGTTTGCGGCGCTTGGGCCACTGCCGACGATAATAACGTGATCACTGCCTCTAAATTTATTCTTGGGAAACATTGAATTGCACTGCTCCTACTTGCATTCAAAATATGTAAATCTGCGTGTTTTTTGCGGGTATCCAGGAACTGCTGTTGCCATTTTGAAATAGACACCTGCGTTGGATTCCGTAGGGCTTGAGGGTGCGCGCCATGCCAATGAAGGCCGTTTTGCAGAGAACAGTCATAGCCGACTAATACCACTACTTCAGCCCCTGATTCAGCAGCCAGACTGATAGCCTGCGCGCCGCTATTTACCCCTTCCGCCGGTCCACAATATCGCCTGTACTCCAACGAAAATGATTTCGCCGCCGCCAGGTTGGCTGTCACTTTGCGGAATCTCCCTCCCGGTATGGTGGATCCGTATTGCTTCCACCATGACAAATCACCGGCGTATAAGGCATAAATGTCATCGAACATCTGCCAGGAATTGTTAACCGCGATGATTGAACAGCCAGTTTTTTCTATAGCAGCACAGTCCTCACGAGTGAGTGACGGACCGCTACCGACACAAAAAACAGTCCTAGTCGCCCTGGGTGGTATGTTCATTCTCAGCTGCAAATTCAGCCTCCAGGCGAGCATTCATTTCAGCGATTACAGGGTCCACTACAGCATCTGTTTCCTGTTCATTACGCGGCATGATCGATGCCAGCGATTCATAATTAGCCTTGGATGACACGACTATTCTCCCGATGTTAATGTGCGCTATATCAAATGGCGCATATGTACTAATTAATTTATTATTTTAAGCAGCATACAACCACTTGTCGCCGTTCAATACATGCTCAATAGCCTCACCCTTTTTAAGGCTTATGTATTCCAGGATGGCGGTTATCGCTTGTTCTGCACCATACGCAAGAACGACGTAGTAACCTTCCTCTCTAAGCCTGCGCATCCAGGCGATCTGCTCTTTCGTCGGGGCTTTACCATTTGGTTCTTTAAGCTCAATTCGCATGCCGTGATAAATACCGCATGCTTTATCGAGACTCATGTCCGGATAACCTTTTTTCTGCCCTTCAGCCTTCATTTTCCCGGCGGTTGCTTTTGAACGTTTCCCTCCGTTAGGCGTTGCATGCAACAGCTCATAGATGTCAGGGTGCTTGCGTTCGAAGTAATCAAAAATGAAAACCTGCTCGAAGTGCTCGCAATTTCCGTCGCGCAGGTCTGGGTTCTTTGCCAGTGCTGCAAGTGCCTTCGCATGTGGAGAAATTTCTTTTACCGGCGCAAGCGATAAGAATGGATCCTTTTTGGTTTTTGGCCTGGACCGCCCCTTATTTCGACGCTCACTAAAAGCCTGAAACTCTTCCTCAGTAAAGCGCAACATAATCAGTCAAATCCTGCCGGTCGCATGCCATATTTACGCTGTTTTGCAGCCTGCTCTTCCCTGTGCCATTGCGCACACTCAGCGTCACAATAGATGCCTGATTCGATCGGTTCATTGCAGTAACGACACTTCCCTGTAAATACCTGGCTCACGACCTGTGCCTGCTTTCTGATGTTATCGATGGCCATGTCTTTGAGAGCTTCTAATTGATTCATGCTCAGCTCTGCATCATCAACACGTTCTGCCAATTTTGTTTCCTCGTGAAGAACCTACTTAAGGGCAGAATGATACATTTCACAATCAAAATTGCACTAATAATTTTCTTTTATTGAGTTAAATATTCAACAAATGACTAGCGATAGAATCACCATCATCTATTTCTGGCAGGCTGACTATGGCTACATCAATCACTACAACCCAAAGCACCCGGCAATATCCTCTGTCGCGGTATGACGACCGCAACATAGCCGATCCAATACTCAGGGCAGAGCTGCGCAAAGAGGTGATGCTTATGTGTGAATCGAACGACAAGAATCTGACGATTTATTACGTTCTTCCCGATGAGCAATATCGCCCGGATTTGCTGGCTTACCGTATGTGGGGCATAGCAGAGCTACGCTGGGTTGTGACGCTCGCCGCCGGGCTTGAGGATGAGTCTCAGGGTATGACTGTTGGCAAAAAATTAAAACTCCCACCTGCCACATGGATCCGCGAAATGATTCGCCATTTCCAATATGACGGCCAGGTGATAGGGACATTATCCATTGCGTAAGGGAAATGAATGCCAACTGAATATGCTCGCGACAACCTTGGTCGCTATCAGACTGATGGATTAAGTGCAAAAGACTTTAACAAGGTCTTCGATCTTATCCGTAAACAGCAGCGTCAGAATCGGCGAAACGCGCGGCGTACACTCACCCCAAGGATTATGGGGATGCGTAACCGCGAACTTGAGGCATTCCTCAGCCTTGGGAAAAAGAAAGATGGCACCTACTTTACGCCCGAAGATATACGCAGTTTCAACACCTCAAGGCAGGCTCATAAAACCAAATTCAAGAGCACGGTACCAGGCATTACCTATGCTCAGCTGGTGGCGCAGTCCACCAGCATTGATATAAAACGCGCTAACAACAAAGTTTCTGATGGCACAGGGATCAAAGCCGCGACATTCCTCGGGCTAAAACACAACCTTGCATTGATATCTGTTAATGCCTCGGATGAGTCGGTCCACCAGCATCACCGTGTCAGAATTCGATTTGAGGAATGGGATAAAGCCGTTGAGGAAATTGCTGAAGACGGTGCGAAAAAAGCCCGAATCGCTGCCGATCTCTGCAAGGGCCGGGTATCTTTCGACTGTGATTGTGGACGCCATCAATACTGGTATCGTTATATGGCCACGGCTGGTAACTATGCTGTCGCGCCGCCAAAAGAGTATGCATTCCCCAAAATCCGCAACCCTGATCTGACTGGTGTGGCTTGCAAACATGTTTTGCACGCTATGACACGTTTTCAGTCTCCCACATGGCACAAGGCCATCATTATTGCCCTGGAAAAAGCAGCTGAACAGGTAGCCTTCGGCGATGACAAGCGGAAGACAACAACCTATTTCAAAGGTGAACTGGCTAAATCGCTCGCGCGCAACCGGACAACAACGACGGATCAGGCTAAAGCTGCGCGTGAGTATGAGCTGTATCTGAAATCTCAGGATGCATTAGGCAAAAAACTACGCGCAAAAGATAGCGCCACGGACAACGTTCGCCGGTTGTTAAAAAAAGCTCGCACCACGGCAAACAGGAAGAATGCCGAACTAAAAGCATCGCGGGTGAGGGAAGCCCAGGCTCGCGCTGAAGCCGACGCTCTCAAAAAAGCCCTGCAAACGCAGGCGAACAACCTCATAAAGTTTTTCATGAGTCAGGGAATGGACAAGGCCGCCGCCACTGCGCAGGCGCGAAGCATTCTTGAGACACAAATTAACGAAGCCCGTAAACGGAAAGGATAATCGATGGCTGGTTTCTTTGATGACATGTTTGAGGACACAGAACCATCACAACAAGTGACTGGTGATAACCTCCCGGACACCGAATCGGATCCGGATATTCCAGGAGAAGGTTCTGAACTGATTGAAGAGGAAGATATTGATGCTGAAATCGAAACCGATGGTGTTAACGTTGGTAATATTGTTGATCCTGTGGAGGACAATCACCTTCCCAATCTGGATCACGGCCTGCTTAGTGATTCTGGTGTGCGCCACCGTTATCAAGGTCATGCAGTTTTTAATAACCTTGTGCGGATGGACTGGCTCAAAGCAATCAAGCTAGACCCTGACTCATTCGATGCGGTTCTATATCGCGCAATACCTTACAGAGACAAAAATGCACCTGAAACGGCATCTGAAATAATAGAACCGAACCAACGCATATATGACTATCAGGATCCAGAACTGATAACGGCCCTCGACTGCCCGGATGAGATGGACGCCTTCTACGCGCTATACGACGGCAGTGATAATACGGGAATTAGCGACAGTGCTTTAATCCTTCGGTTGGCCGCCGTTAATGTGCCAGTGGGTTCTATGCTCGAATGGCTGGAACAGCTGTCAGACGGCACAACCATTCGCCGCTTCTGGTACATCCATAAAATATTCAATTACGGCACTGCCAGGGTAGGCAGTTTGTTTTATTGCGTGCCTTCACGCGCCTTTGAAGGGAATTTCATCGGTGATTCTGAATAATCAGGAATGGCTACTGGCCATCTTTAAGAAAAAAGGTCTTACTCCAACCGGTAAGCTGGAATTTGCCACTATTGATGGCATTGATTCGGCGCTCGCACAGGCTTTAAACGAAGCATTCGACTCACAAGTTGTCAGCTTTAATGATCGCACTAACCAGTCATTCAGGGAGTTCCTGAAACGCACACCAAGAGATCGCATAACGCTCGGCACTTTTAGTGATGTGAAGGAGTGGTTGTCGTCATTTGAAGCCGATCGCGCCGGGCGCAAAGATACAGCCTCTGCTGGCCCGGTAAATAAGCTGGCAATGCCGCTTGTGAATCTGTCTCGTTCTCCCGCGTTTTCAATTTATGAAGGTGAACTGTGCCGGGATAATTACGATGAAGGGCATGTCACCAATGAAAATGATGAGATTGAAGCCCTGGTATCGACTATCCCTTTCTCACTGGAATATTCGCTATGGATCGCCAGTGACGAGAAGGAATCTCTTGGGATGGTTACAACTGCATTAGCATTCTGGCTACGAATGTATGCCAGCCTCGGGCAGGCATCTTTCACTCACATTGCCAATGTCGGCGGTTATGAGATACCGGTTACCTGTTACATAGAAGGGCAAAAATCAATCGCATTTCAGGATCTGACCACCGGCACCGCCGACAACAGGCTGTTCGCGGTTGGATTGAACCTCACCGTTGTGGCGGAACTTCCTATCCTGGCTTATATGCAGCAAACCACCGGCACCATAACGGTAAAAGCGAAAATTCTGGAGGAATGAGATGGCCACAAAGACCACCACAGCCCCGAAAACTGATTCAAAACGCACTCAGCTATTCCTGCAATCTGTTTCAATTGGGCAGAACGAAATCCCTCGCGAAATGATCGTAGGATGTACCTATGTCGAACCTGGGGAGCTATCTGGTCCCCAGCTTATGCTCATGATCAGGGATTCAACGGCTTACGTGGTCAATAAGCTGGGGGTGAAATTTGGTACAATACTGACAGTTTCACTTGGTGATCCGGAAGGTCATGGCGGCATCCTCTTCTCGGAAGAGTTCTTTGTTCTTAAAGCGCCGCGCAAGGACGATACTGTACTGATTTACGCGTTTAGTAACCCGGTGCGGTTATTAAAAGTTCCGTCCACCAGCGCACAGTATTTTGTTGATAAGCCACCATCAGCCGTAGTTTCCTCTCTTGCCCCTGGTCTGAAGGTAAATGCTGACTCATTCAGAAAAACATCCACATACCACCTAAATGTTGGAGAAAAACCGACCAAGGTATTGCAGGAGATAGCCCGGGATACCGGTTCTATGTGCTGGGCATCCAGGGGGACGATCAATTTTAAAAGTATGGAAAAAATGGCAAACGCCGCTCCATCGCTTACTTATGAGTCCGCCAATCCCAACACATCCGGATTTACAATTAGTCAGTTCAACATCCTGAATGCCGATTATGAATACCAGCGCCGCCACAATTACAGAATGGCCAGTTATGACATGACCAAAGGTGTGGTTTACTCAGGTAACCAGGAAGACCCCATTAAATTTACGAGCAATCCCGATCCTACCGCGCTGGCGAACTACAACAAATTCATTCTCCCCCGCCTCGATATGCTGGTGGAAGGAAATGCCGCGCTAACTCCGGGTACGACGCTGAAAATTGTCGTGCATAACACGGCAGGTGACGGAGAACTCGATGAATCTATCCCTGACAAAATGATAGTGATGTCCGTGACTCATTTCGAAGACCGCTTTCGTTTTGTCAGCCGTGCACAGTTAGGAGTGGTGAATGGGTAGTTTGACAGGGAAGTATCGGGCTGTAGTGATAAGCGTCGATGACCCTAAAGGTCTGATGCGTACACAAATACGTGTTGTCGGCATGATGGATGGGTTACCAGATGCCTCATTGCCGTGGGCAGAAGCTATATTGTCCAATGCAAACACGTTTTCACCATTTCTGCCCGGCGATAAAGTATGGGTAGAATTTCCCTACAATGGGGATTCGCGATGGCCATTGATAATCGGTTATGCACAGGATGCATCCGGTGGCGCTCCCAATGTGCCGCCTGAAGCGTCAGGACAAGGTGAAGGCTATGTACCGCCTGAAGTTGAAGGTGCACCAGCACAACCATCAACCAGCGCCAAAAAAGACTTTATTTCGTCGCGGAACGGACTAATGGAGATCCGGACGGCGGGCGGAGCCTGGGCCGTTACGCACTTGAAAAGTGGAACAACAATCGGGTTCAACGAGGCCGGGGAGTTATATGCCATTTCTCAAGGTCCGGCATTCATCTCTTCCGCAGGAAATCTCGATATAAAGTCAGGCGCGGATGTCGCCCTGAAGGCGGGGGGAAGTATGGCGATAGAGGCCAGCGGGAATCTATCCATAAAAGCCGCTCAAGTCTCTGTTGACAAGGCTTAAGAAAAGCCCGGCGTTCGGGCTTTTCTGTTATGACGGGTTCAATTTTTTATCCGTTACCGCGCGACGGTTTCTGCGTGATAAACGTCTCAAGCATCTTTTCCGCAATTGCCGACCAGGTGTGACACTGGACCTTTTCAGCATTTTTCACGCGATCAACGCGAGCAATAACCTCATCCCAATCAATCCGCGACTTGATAACCATATGGTTCACCAAAGCCAAGCGATCTGGCGGAAGGCAATCGGGAGGCGTTAATACCAACGCCCCGCACATTGCCGCCTCAAGTACAGTTAATCCAAGGCTTTCGGGATGCGTAACGATAAACACGTCACTCTTACGCAATTCAGCTGCAAATTCGGTTGCTGGTACCGGCGTCCGTCTGTATGGGGTTACCGATATATTCCCCGGATCAATGGTAATCAATCCGTCATCGGTCAACGTTCTGGCCTCATACGGAACGGTCAGACGCTGAAGGTTCATAAGGATACTTAAGGAGTGATCAAACCCACTAACATCAAATGCAGCGTGGTCTACAAAAATACGCAGAACATCGTCTGTTTTGGTTTCCAGATGGAACAGATCCTGATTCGCTGCCCATCCAACATGTTTGTTAAAGCGATTATGACGCTCTAACCTGCCTGGATTATCCAGGTACCGCCAGGTATCATCGCGGACAGTAAAAGTAATATCGACTGGTGCCGAATCCAGCATAGAACCGTCGTATACCTGAGCTACCCATCCAGTGAATCGACGACGCAGTTGCACGCCTATTTCCCTGGGCACCGTAGTAAAATACCGCAATCCTGGCGCTAAAATGGCTTTCGCAGAACACGAGAGCGCAGCGGTCAACACAGCTTCAACATAATCCTCCGGGCTTTCGACGCCGGGAGAATATGGACGATGGTATTGCAATGTTACCCCAGCCTCACTAAAGGCGCAGGCCAGGTTGTAAGCCCACATTTCCGTATATGTTTTCACATCACTGATAGCTTCAAATTTTCGCCCAATGATCAGGATGTTCATTGCGTCTCCTTTTCCCTGACTAAAAGCTCATCCAGCTTGCTTTTATGTTTGAGCACATAGCCACATATTTTTCCTTTGGAGCTAATTTGCGGAATGGAATAATATTCCGAAAATACTAATTCAGCCTTTTCTAAGACAAGTGAAACACCATAGCGCGCAACATGTCTGTCGATCATTTTTGCATCACTGAGATTACCTTTAATTGATAGCCAGTCGTTGAGGTACATATGGTTGCGATTGGCTTTTTTCAGCATGTCGCTCAACCAATTTTTATTACGCTTAGTTAGTTTCCGTTGCATCAATAATCCTCTTGCCAGTCAGCACCAGCATAGTTATCAAACCGTGAGTATTGGCCGTTAAAAGCCAATCTCACCGTGCCAATTGGGCCATTTCGTTGCTTACCGATAATCACCTCGGCAATGCCCTTCATTTCGCTATCCGGGTGATAAACTTCGTCGCGATACAGAAACATGATCAGGTCTGCGTCCTGCTCAATTGCTCCTGATTCACGTAAATCTGAATTTACCGGTCGTTTGTCCGCACGCTGTTCAAGTGAACGATTAAGTTGTGACAATGCCACCACCGGTACTTGTAATTCCTTCGCCAAAGCCTTCAGTGAGCGAGAAATCTCGGCAATTTCCAGCGTTCGGTTATCTTGCAGCTCGGGGACGCGCATAAGTTGCAGGTAGTCGATCATAATCATGCTCAAACCACCATTTTCTTTATAAACACGACGAGCGCGGGAACGAAGCTCTGTAGGTGTCAGGGCGCTTGAGTCATCAATAAAAATATTTTGCTTGTCCAACAGAATCCCCATTGCGCCAGAAACCCGCGCCCAATCCTCGTCGTTAAGTTGCCCTGTTCGAATACGAGTCTGATCAACGCGTGCAAGAGAAGCCAGTGAGCGCATCATCAGCTGGTGGCTCGGCATCTCAAGGCTAAAAACCAATACGGGCTTATAGTTACGGACTGCGGCATTTTCGACGAGATTCATCGCAAACGTGGTCTTCCCCATAGATGGGCGGGCGGCGACAATGATGAGATCGGACGGCTGAAGCCCTGCCGTCTTCTTATTGAGATCGGTAAATCCCGTATCAAGCCCCGTTACACCATCATGTGGTCGCTGAAACAACTCTTCTATGCGAGATACCGTTGCATCGAGAATGCTGGCGATATCTTTTGGACCACTACCGCTCTTTTGTCGTTTTTCAGCTATTTCAAAAACGCGGCGCTCGGCCATATCCAGCAATTCATTGCTGCCCCTGCCATCCTGCGCATATCCAGCTTCGGCTATTTCATTTGCGACGGAAATCATTTCACGAACAACCGCGCGTTCACGAACGATATCCGCATAAGCACAAATATTTGCCGCGCTGGGCGTGTTCTTTGACATCTCCGCAAGGTACGCAAAACCACCGGCGCGTTCTAATTTACCGTTCTGTTCAAGTGCTTCAGCAAGTGTTATCAAATCAATCGGTTTGCCATGACTTAATAACCTCTCCATCTCACTGAAAATTTCACGATGAGCACTGGTATAAAAATCATCAGCAACTATACGATCTGCAACTTCATCCCAGCGGCAGTTATCAAGCATTAAGCCACCAAGTACAGCTTGTTCTGCACTAAGGGAATTTGGCATGGATTCAAGAGGGGATGCAGACATTAGCACTCCACCCAGGCGTGCTGAATGTCAGATATAATCGGCATACTCAAATCACTCCTAACGATATGAGTCATCACCAGAAAATCAGGATTAATGCGCCGGACTCTTCCCGGCTGTCACACCGAATCGCCAGGATGGTGAATCCCTTTACCCGAGAAACAACAAACGGTGGCTTGCACATTCCGGCTACCTGGTTCGTTGCCTGAGCTAGGGGCAAGGTTCCCCCCTTTTAACGTCACCAGACCGCTAACGACGCATGTGCCAGACGCCGTGTTACAACCAAATATGGTGGCCCCTACCGGACTTGAACCGGTGACCGTGCGATTATGAGTCGCCAGCTCTAACCACTGAGCTAAAGGGCCGGATTACTGTTTCCTGAGTGCTTCTATGACGCCAGCAATACCGCCTACAACTATGCCAGCAATGACAACGAGAACAATTGGATGCTTGTCAGCAAAATCCCAGAAGCCCATCACTGATCCTTAGAAGCTGTTTTTAATATCGGCCATACCAATGTTACAGCTACTGCCACCAACGCCCCGTCCGATAAAACTGACAGCATTGTGCTGGTGAAATCCACCAGCACGGACAGCAAGAGAAAACCAATGGCGATTGCGATACGTGCCTTGCTTGCCATTACAGATAATCTTCCACACGAAGACCTAAACGACGGCCTACTTCTTCCAGTACTTTGTGTTCTGCTGGCTCGATTTCACCGTCCGCTTCTGCAATTGTCAGCATGTTAACGAATACTTCTTCCGCTTCTTTTGGATCGTTTTTGATATCTTCAATTTCGCGAAGGATATTCATGCGACCAACACGGAAGCCAGCTTCCAGTTGCTCGGTAAAGCGGGTAATTGTTGCAGTAATTTCGTTACCAAAATGACTAAGACGCGGATTAGAGCGGACAAGCTGATCAAGTTTCGCTGTTTCTTCTTTTTCGATTTCACCATCAGCGGCAGACACCAACAAACAGCCACCGATGATGGCCTCCATCAGATCGCGATTCTCAACTTTTTTCAGCTCTACTTTTGCAGAAGCGACTTTCTTGCCGAACAATTTACCGAACATTGGTTATCCCTCAATAAAAGTGACATATTTATTAGATTGCGGTGCCGAGTGCCTCCCGGTGACGTTAACCAGTTAACAATTAACGCCGGAATGTTTAACCATTAAGGAGGATTGTTTTAACTGTTCCGCGTGCGCTTAGCCGCATTCACCGCAACGGAAAGAGCATTCCTGGTGGACCTGTAGATTGGGATATGAACCCGTTACAGGAGAATGCTCTTACCTGTTACGTGCTCCGTTTCGTGGAGCTAACGGCGGGTGATCGGGCCGCACCAGACTGGACTTATTTCAGCGTTATGCTCATGCCAGAGAATCAAACTGTGATGGTCGGTGCTGAACTCCGACACAGGGTTGTAGCAAGCCCCGCAAAGCGCGCACTACTGTAGTTGCGGCACATCAGCCTGTGCATTCACCACAATGTTGAGAACACTGGTTGTCACGCTGCAACGCAACATTTATTCGTAGATTGGGATATGACCCCGTTACGCCAGTGTTCTCAACGTTGTAGTGCCGGTTACGGTTCCGGCCAGGCCTCTTCCTCAACGGGGTGTTCTCCATACGGACTACCGTTTATTGGTCGTTCCTGCGGTTTATGTTGTGAAGCCAGATGCTTATCTTCTGGTTGCTTCAAAGAGCTGCACTTCCTCACAACGGTAAGGGTACTTCGTAGGGATTCGAACCCTCTGCCAAGCTCGGCGATCTCCGACGTCGCAAAATACCCTTACCTGTTGTGCTGGTGCCGATTAACGGACTCGAACCGCTGACATCCTGCTTACAAAGCAGGCGCTCTACCAACTGAGCTAAACCGGCATTGGCGATGGTGGATGGATTTGAACCATCGACCCGTTGATTAACAGTCAACCGCTCTAACCGCTGAGCTACACCATCACTTGCCGGGTACGTCTCCGGCGAGGGCTTCCACCTCCGTATGCTTTTCGGCGCACCGCGCCCTGGCTGCAATTCGGTAACAGGGGATGCATAACCCTGGCTTCCAGCGTGATTAGCGCTTTCAGCATGACGGGATATACCCGTAAATTCGTGGAACTGTACCCAAAGTGCTGTTAAGCACCGCTGTTACGCTGAAAAGAAGACGCAACAGGAAAGGACGCTGACCAACAGATGGCCCCTTCTCGTTCATCTGGTTAATCACACCAGCGCCCTTACCTGTTGTGCCTCCCCGTTCCCTAATACACAGACGGGGACACTCTGCGGTCGATTTTTTTGACGGGGGACGACTCATACCCCGTGGCATCAGGCTTCTTAGGCCGCTGCCATCATCAGATCATCGTTTGCATTTACTTTAATGGTCAGTTTCTAAACCGCCGCAAAGTCGCTAACCATGACGAAAACCCTGAAAAAACGCCCACCCGAAGATGGGCAAACTGGAAGCTCGTAACGCACTTCGGTGTTGCCACTTAGGCGTATGGTCAACCTGGCAACTCGGCGTCATGATGGGGAAGGAGTCACTACCCCGCCATACTTGCCGCCGCGCCTGTCGCGGCTAACAGCTAAATCGCTCTATAAATCACGATTCATTGAGGCGATATTACACTAATAAATTTATTAGAGCAATATACCTAAAACGTCATGAGCAACACCTCGAGTGTCCCCCTTACAAGACACAGAACGTCTGGCAAAAAGAGGTTCCACTCTGAAACCATTGTCATGATAAAGCTCTCTGATGTTTGGCGCGCCACTGTTAGTAATGAGAACCTTTGCACCTCGGCGATGAGCATCCGTCAACAGAGACACCAGGCGTTGTTGCTCTTCAAACTTAAAGTCATGACCGGAATAGTTCGTGAATCCCTCTGTATTTGGAAGCGGTTCATATGGCGGATCGCAAAAAATGACATCTCCTTCTCCGGCAGCTTCAATCACCGCAGCAAAATCACCACATACAAACTCAGAACGACCTTCCGCACCGAGGAAGGCTTCCATCTCCTGTAATGGGAAATACGGAGTTTTATACTTCCCATAACCGACATTGAACTCACCGGCCTGGTTGTAACGCGTCAATCCGTTAAAACAATGTCGGTTCAGGAACAAAAACGCCGCTGCGCGATGTAAATCATCATAGACTTGTTTGTTAAACGCATTCCGTACTGCCAGGAATCCCTCCTGGGTGTTGTAGTCCAAGAAGAAACGATGAGCCAGAGTGATAAGTGAATGCGCCTCGCGTTGCAGAGTCTTGTAAAAGTTAATCAGGTCAGCATTCACATCATTTAGCAGATTTTCCTGGTATCCGGCATTCATGAAGACAGCTCCACCACCGACGAAAGGTTCAATCAGGCGCTTCCCTTCTGGCAAATAGCGAAAGATTTGTTCCAGAACACCAAATTTTCCACCAGCCCATTTGAATATGGACCGTTCGAATTCTGCCGCTGGTTTAACTTTTCGCTCTTTTGTTTCACTTCCTTCTTTCTGCCGACATACGGCCTTAGTAATCCGATCGCCAATCCAGCGCATTACTGGTATTGCCATACTATTGCCGATCGCTTTGTAACGCGGTCCGTCAGCTGCAAGCATCGCGGCCTCTTCTTCGCTTAAATCTGGATAGTGATTGCGAAGATATGCCAGTTCATCTGAATTAACTTTTTTACGCTTTTCCGTCGGGATCAACGTATGCCCATCAGGAAAACCTTGCAGCCTTTCACATTCGACAGGGGTAAGACGGCGGACAGCTACTTCTGCGTTTCTTACTTCATAGCAAACAGCTGTTGGATTTTTAGCCATTAGAGATGGTGAAGTATTCTTAGTTGCAGCATGTTGTGTACCGCTCATACGCTCAGGAAAAGCCAATGTAACAAGATGCTCATGGCTTTCTTGCTCACGAGCCCGCAATGTACCATGCCCTTCTGACCAAAAACCTGCTCCTGTGCTGCTAAAAACAGCAAGGTCAGTGGCATCTTTAAAGTCTCTTGCCTTTACTGTCGATGCGGTTTCATCGTCAATATATTCCCCAAATGCCGCCATCCTGAAACCGTTTACGGCTTTCGTCGATTTCATACCGGGGGACATGCCAGCGTGTAGGCATGGATTTAGGCTTTCGCCACTGATTGCAGCGCCATTTGCAGTAATGGCGGAAGCGATTTCCTTCTTTTTTCGGCTCGGCGCAATATTCCGGCGCACGCCTTCGAACTCAAAAAGTACCGTTGCGGGATCGAGGTCTGTTCGAGCACTTGCGACAACAAACACGCGTCGGCGTCGTTGTGCCACTCCGAAGTATTGGGCATCAAGGATTCTCCAGGCCACCTTTCGCTGCGGCCCATAAATACAACCACACTGCGGCCACTTTGGAGCATGGCAACCGGTTTTGCCATCCCACCGCCAGAACGCGTTACTTTTTCCTGATTCAGGTCGATCACCTGGTTCAAATGGCGCATCTTCTCCAGCCAATCCGGCAAGGAAACATCCGAAGGCGTTATCTGCCGATGACAAGACTCCTGGGACATTTTCCCAGACGATAACGGCTGGTTTGAGAAATGACTCAGCCCGTTTGTCGTCAATTGCATTTGCAAGCTCCACATACTTTAAAGTTAGCGCGCCACGCTCATCATCAAGCCCACCACGTAATCCCGCGATACTGAATGCCTGACAGTTATGGACCACCGCACCATTGAGGATATAGGAATGATCACCTTCGACTTCTATGTTGTATACAGTATCTAGGCCTACCGATTTAAACTCTTTGACTGTTCGTAAAAGCATTCCATGAGCCAATCTTGATTTACGTGACAATTTCTGCGGGCAGATTGTTACCTGATAATAATTCCGTTGATTTACCACGCGATCCTCGATCACTTTTTTGGGCTCAACTTCAATAAAGCTGACCGAAGAAACATAACCACAAGTCTGTGACAACCCCGCAACGCCCCAAGCAAGCGCAGGACTAACACTATTAATTCTAAATCCCGCTTTACCACTTGGTGTCCCATCAGTATCAAGATAGCCTTGTAAAAACACATGACGCAATGGATGCGACATCACCCATGCAGGGATACGCTTAGCATGGCTTAACTCGCCAAAATGTTCATTAAGCCAATTGGCATAACACGTATCATTCAAGGTTACTTTGATGCTCCCTCGGATTTCGCTTGCCACGGAAAATATGTTTTCTGGTATGCGGCAATGAAACTTTCTCAATTTCTGGCAATTTATGCCAAAAACAACCGCCTTCTTAGATTTACCTCTCCATCTCCTAATATATCCATCGCCAACATAAGCGCCCGCAAGATACATAGCCTGTTCTTCAGACAAGAACCGAGAACAAATATCTGGAGATGCAATATTGAAATTAGTTAGAGCGCACCATTGATATCCCGGCATATCACATGCTGCTCGCCATTCCGGTTCAGACAACAACTCTCTCTTAAAATATGTGCCATTTTTCCGGGTGTTTTGGGCTTTCCACCGAACCGCCAGGAAGGGATGGTCATTGGTTGTTCTTATACCTAAAGGCTGCCCAACGGCATTAAGTAACCCCGTATTAGCTATTTTTGAACCAACTCTTTTTACTTGTTGTAACCGCCCGAGATGACTGACTACGTAATCGCCAGGGCAAATATCTTCTATTGGTTTATAACCATTTTTACAAAGAACCATATGCCCCGCGGTAAAACATGGTGTTCCCCCGACGAGCACGTCAGGGGATTCGATTTCCCCAGCCTAGACTTTTTTGGCAAGTTTTGTCATGTCGCCAAGGTTGGCGACATGGGGCCAGCGGAGCGCAAGAACGGCCGATGGAAAAGGCTCGATTTCAGCAAACCAAACCGGACGCATACCCAACGGTTCCCAGGCAATACTCGCGGCTTCAATTCCACTGCAAACAGATCCATAGCACAGCTCTTTCACTGCTTAGCCTCTCCACCAAGGGCATTTACCAGAGCATCAACCAGGCACGAAATTTCACTGGTCAACAGGAAGAAATCTGCGTCCAGTCGCTGCGCTACATCTTCACTATCAATATCAGAGTTCTGCTCAAGCAATTCATCCGCAAATTTGACGCTGGTAAGGCTGAAGTTATGGTCCAGTGTAAATTTAATGCGGTTCTGCCAGTCGAGTGCCAACTTAGTGACGAGCTTGCCAGCTTCCAGGTGTGTGGAAATTTCATCGCTTCCCAAATCCTGCTTTTTCACTCGGGCAATACCGCCATCCTCAAGCACTGCCTTAAGTTCTGCCGCATCCCCCATTTGAAATCCCTGTGGAGCACTACCATCACGTACCCAGTCGGTCAGCGTTAATTCAATGGGATTTTCAACACTCAGGGGAACAACAGGAAGAGAACCCAGAGACTTACGCATAAGCGCGAGCATATCCTCTGCCTGCCGCGCGCTGGCATTGATATAGATACGTTTAGTTGAACCGTCGTAGATCGCCTGGATAACAGAAAACTTTGAAAAAGCCCGTGGCAGAAGAGAATGCAGAACTTCGTCTTTCAGGGAGTCCTTCTCTGTTTCCTTCAGTTTACACGCTTGTTCTTGCTCAAGTTTTTCAATTTTTTCTTGAATAGCTCGCTGGATAACCGGCGGGGGAAGAATTTTTGTTTCGCGCTTTGCTTCAACAAGGATAAAACCATTTCCATGCATAGCGATAACTTCGGAATTATCACCAAATGGAGATACAAAACCGAACTTAGCCATATCCTGACTACCGCATGGCGTGAAAAGGATCATTTTCTTTTTATCTTCTAAGTCGGTCAGATCCGCCTCACGAGAAAGTTTATAAATAGTAATGTTTTTCCAGTGCTTAAACATGTTGTAACCCTTGAATATCAACCACAGAAAGCTCGTCTTTGTAGAAAAAGGCCAGGTTGTGGCACCCCCTCGTTTGAGCGTATGAGCTGGGACCAATTTCGTTCTTCCAGACAAATGGCTTCAAATCCGTACGGCGAAGCATAAAAACGCGATTTGTTCCGCTCTGATTCCCAATGAGGCAAAAGCCTTCTTTCACCTTGATAGCCTGCAAGTTGTCGAGTTCACCGCTGGTTACACGGCTATCGAACTCTTTGCGGCTTATTAGCTCCATCTGCATCTGACGACTCCAAACAAATGCCCATTGAAGGGCGATGGCTGAATGGTACCGAAAATACGACATAAAAAACAATATTTATTAGAGCAATTTTGTAATAAGTAAACGCCATACAGACCACAAATAACCTAAGTTAAAATAACGAAAATCAGAGCAAATAATTGGTGATGGCGTGGCAAGTATTGCAACAAAAGACAGCATTTGTTCGGGGCACGGAGGATTCCCATCCAGGCCTCCTGTAGAGAGTGAACCACTACTTAAAGTCAACGGAGTCGAAGTGTTAGTTGATGGTAAGCAATATGCACAGCATACCGATGGAAACAGTACGCACGGTGGGCAAGCTATATCAACCAGGGCATGGTTTACCGTCAATGGTAAAGGGATCGTATGCGTTGGTGACCCTGTTTCATGCGGATCTACCGTAGCGTCCGGAGACGGCCTGGTTCAGGTAAGTTAGGAGATATCATGCTGGAAAAAGACTACCAGTTATCCGCATATAAAAAATTGGCCGCCGCCGGTGGGATGAAAACACCTGGTGCCATAACATCGGCACGAAACAGTGCTAACACAGCAAAACTGCTTGCAGAAGAATTGACCGGATTAATTCTGGATACCATTGTCTATCCCGACACTATTACCAGCTATGTTTCAACGATCAGAACAACCACAACCGGCTTAACGAACATTGGAGAACTGGCAACTAAGCACGCGGACCTGTTGGCTGGTTATGCAGATCTGTCAATGCTGCTTCAACTCGATATTGGTTGGGATGTTTACTGCCGTGCTAATGAGCGAGAAGTTTCAGAACTGCCGATCTCTATTGCCATTGGTAATGTGAATATTACTAAATCGCTTGAGGACGCTGTTAACGCGCTTAATACATCAAGTTTAGTCGCTGCTATGGGGGAGATTAACCAGACCCTTAACACTGGCTCAGGAAGCTCGTCAGGCTCTGGTTCAGGCGGCGGCACTGCCACTCCCCCACCAGCACTAACAGAAGAGCAAATTGAATCTCTGAAAGTAGCAACTGAACAGTTTGGGGTTGTTTTCAACCAGACAACAGCGCCCACAACTGCGTTACAACAGCAGTATGAACGAGCGAATGAAAGCGCCAACGTAGCCATAACTGCTTATAACCATGCTATCGGTACCGCGCTTGCGGAAGCATCAGCAAATAAGGCCAGCACAGCCAGCGCAGTTGCCGCTTTGGTTCCTGATTCAGTTCTTGATGAATTAAACAAAGCGGCACAGTAACAAAGGACTTCATTGATAATTTTTCTTCAGGAGGAAGACATGTCATTCTTTTCTACGTTAAAAACAGCTTTGTCTTTGAAGGAGAAACTTGCTGCTACTGGTGTTCTTGTTCTGATTTGCGCACTTGTTGGTGCTGGGTTTGCATGGGAACGTCATCAGCTAAAGCAAGCCATGGAGAAAATTGGCAGTCTTGATCAGGCTGTTAAGGAACGTGATAAGTCAATAATGGATCTTAACCAGACCATTGAGACGATGAACAAAGCAGAGCAACATTTTCACAGCCAGGAAGTGAAAAATGAATCAGAACAAGCCAAATATGCTGACAGGCAAATGGAACGAAAAGCTGAAGTTCAGAAACAACTGGTTGCGGCGGGTAATGTTCGCCAGCGTATTCCTGCTGACACTCAGCGGTTGCTCCGGGAGTCGATCAGCGAATTTAACGCCGACGCCGACAAAGGTTAACCACCCTGACCCAAAAAGTGCATTTATGTGCAGGATGCCAGAGTTTAGCAGTGAATATTTTGATGATCTGCCAGCGTATATCCTCGATACAGAAACGATGCTGATGGGGATTAACAGGAAGAATCGCAACGTTAATGATTACAACCGAGCTATTAGCGGTAACTAAAAGGGATTTTTATGTCTGATAAAGTAACAGTAAAGCAAACTATCAACAAAGCGACTTCAATCTACAAAATTGAGCAAATCACTGTTGGCAAGCCAGGATCTGAACAATACCGTCGTGCTTTCGAGCTTGCCGATCAGCTTGGTTTAAAACACCCGGATTGCATTGAGCATGTATTTCCGACCTATGCTGATGAGCAATGTACTCATGTTCTTACCGAAGAGGATTTTTTCAGCACTGAAGAACGAGAAGGCGTTGATCGCTGTATTGGTGTGATTTGCTCTTCAGTGAGTTATGAGTTATTCCCTAATGTCCATGAAGATGGTGGTATTGGATACCAATTCCTGTACGAAGGCGATGAGCTTAAATGTTATGAACATGGTCTTCTCATCGAAAGCATAGAATAATACAGCTTCCTTCCAACCGGCTTTGTTGGCCGGTTTTTCACTTATCCACATTATCCACTGGATAGATCCAATAATTAGGTCCATACAGATCCCAATTAGATCCATATAGATCCCTGATCGTTGCAGGCCGCGCCACGTCTGGCCTAGAAGTGTATCGCGATGTGTGCTGGCGGGAAAACGATGTGTGCTGGCGGGATAAAAATGTGTGCTGACGGGTTGCTAATGTGTGCTGGCGGGATATAGGATGTGTGCTGACGGGAAAGCCTGGGTAGTTATCATCACTTATAAAAACTATCTACATAATTCGGAAAAAGTAATATGAATCAATCATTTATCTCCGATATTCTTTACGCAGACATTGAAAGTAAGGCAAAAGAACTAACAGTTAATTCAAACAACACTGTGCAGCCTGTAGCGTTGATGCGCTTGGGGGTATTCGTGCCGAAGCCATCAAAGAGCAAAGGAGAAAGTAAAGAGATTGATGCCACCAAAGCGTTTTCCCAGCTGGAGATAGCTAAAGCCGAGGGTTACGATGATATTAAAATCACCGGTCCTCGACTCGATATGGATACTGATTTCAAAACGTGGATCGGTGTCATCTACGCGTTCAGCAAATACGGCTTGTCCTCAAACACCATCCAGTTATCGTTTCAGGAATTCGCTAAAGCCTGTGGTTTCCCCTCAAAACGTCTGGATGCGAAACTGCGTTTAACCATTCATGAATCACTTGGACGCTTACGTAACAAGGGTATCGCTTTTAAGCGCGGAAAAGATGCTAAAGGCGGCTATCAGACTGGTCTGCTAAAGGTCGGTCGTTTTGATGCTGACCTTGATCTGATAGAGCTGGAGGCTGATTCGAAGCTGTGGGAGCTGTTCCAGCTTGATTATCGCGTTCTGTTGCAACACCACGCCTTGCGTGCCCTTCCGAAGAAAGAAGCTGCACAAGCCATTTACACTTTCATCGAAAGCCTTCCGCAGAATCCGTTGCCGCTATCTTTCGCCCGAATCCGTGAGCGCCTGGCTTTGCAGTCAGCTGTTGGCGAGCAAAACCGTATCATTAAGAAAGCGATAGAACAGCTTAAAACAATCGGCTATCTCGACTGTTCAATTGAGAAGAAAGGCCGGGAAAGTTTTGTAATCGTCCATTCTCGCAATCCAAAGCTGAAACTCCCAGAATAAGTGTGTGCTGGAGGGAAGCTGCATTAAAAAAATGTGTGCTGCCGGGAAGGCTTGTCCAATTTCCTGTTTTTGATGTGCGCTGGAGGGGGACGCCCCGCAGTTTGCCCAGACTTTCCCTCCAGCACACATCTGTCCATCCGTTTTTCCCTCCAGTGCACATGTAATTCTCTGCCTTTCCCTCCAGCACACATATTTGATACCAGCGATCCCTCCACAGCACATAATTCAATGCGACTTCCCTCTCTCGCACATTCTGGTCCTGCATCATCCCTCCAGCACACATCTAATAGCCTCATCGCCATTTCTTTACGTGCAATAATTGACGCACGAATCAAAAAAAGTTGCACGTAGCAGAATCAAACGTACAATTCACTCATACGAAATGATAAGGAGATGATGATGAAACGCGATTACGGCGGTGTCGGCACCATAGCTCTTCGTGCAAGCGCATTACTTAAGGCCATGAGCCAGGATATTGAAGATCAGCGCAAAGAGTTCAATCAGACCGAGTATTATCAGACGTTCACTCGTAACGCTGTGGCAAAGTTGCCGAAGCTGAGCCGCCGCATTGTGGAGCAGGCCATCAAAGAGATGGAAGATGATGGGTACCAGTTCAACAAGAAACAGGTCGGTAACGTTGAACAGTACGCGCTGACCATCCAGAACGTCATTGATATCTATGCCCACCGTAAGATCCCAAAATATCGCGACATTCACAAATCGCCTTACGTTATTTTTGTCGTAAACCTGAAGGGTGGCGTATCCAAAACGGTTTCCACAGTCACGTTGGCGCACGCTCTGCGTGTGCATCAGGATTTACTGCGTCACGATCTGCGCATTCTGGTAATTGACCTTGACCCTCAGGCATCCAGCACAATGTTCCTCGACCATACTCACAGTATTGGTTCCATCCTGGAAACCGCCGCGCAGGCGATGCTGAACGACCTGGACGCGGAGACGCTACGCAAAGAGGTGATTCGTCCGACCATCGTTCCTGGCGTAGACGTGATTCCAGCCTCTATCGACGATGGCTTTGTTGCCAGCCAATGGAAAGAGCTGGTTGAAGAGCATCTTCCCGGACAAAATCAGTACGAAATCCTTCGACGCAATATCATTGATCGTGTTGCGGATGATTATGACTTTATCTTTATTGATACCGGTCCACACCTGGATCCGTTCCTGCTCAACGGTCTGGCGGCCAGCGATTTGCTGCTTACCCCTACCCCACCAGCCCAGGTTGACTTCCACTCAACACTGAAATATCTCACCCGTCTGCCAGAAATGCTGGAGCAACTGGAGGAGGAAGGCGTAGAACCGCGTTTAAGCGCCAGCATTGGTTTTATGTCGAAGATGACCGGCAAGCGCGATCACGAGACATCACACAGCCTTGCGCGTGAGGTTTACGCCAGCAACATTCTGGACTCTTCTCTGCCTCGTCTGGATGGATTTGAGCGATGCGGCGAGTCTTTCGACACCGTAATCAGTGCCAACCCGCAATCGTATCCAGGCAGTGCAGAGGCGCTGAAGAAGGCACGAACCGAGGCCGAGCGTTTCACTAAGGCTGTGTTTGATCGAATTGAGTTTGTTAGGGGTGAGGCGGCATGAAAAAAATAGTTTCCCGTGGACGAGTGCTGGGCAAGAATAGCTCCGAGTTTGCTCGCATGCTTGAAGGCAGTGAAGGCACCAAAACCTTTACCCTAAAATCTGGCCGCCAGGCTAAATTCTTGCTTACCGTCGTGCTGAGTGGTGAGATTGAGTCGCGCACGTTCGTTGACCCGGCAGTTAACGGCCGCGATCAGTCTCTGCTCACCCCTGAGTCGGTAAGCGATATTTCCCGCACCATTAAATTGCAACAGTTCTTCCCGGCTATCGGTCGTATGGTTGGGGAGCGCATTGAGGTATTGGACGGATCGCGTCGCCGTGCTGCGTGTATCTTCAATGAAACGAAATTTGAGATTCTGGTGACGAAAGATGAGATCAGCCTGGCGGATGCCCGCCAGCTGGCCATTGATATCCAGACAGCCCGCGAACACACTCTGCGCGAGCTGGGTAAACGCTTCGAGGTTATGTACGGTAAGAATATGACCAAAGAAGAGATCGCCCGAGCTGAGAACATCTCAAAGGCTAAAGTGACGCGAGCTTTCCAGGCTGCCGCGGTGCCGGATGAGATGATTGCTGTCTTCCCCGTAGCCAGCGAGCTCGCCCTTCCAGATTACCAGTTACTGCTCCAGATCGCCGAGGATGCTAACGCTAAAAGCGTGCCGATTGAAGAGCTGGTTGATACGGTGCGCGAACGAATTGCAGAGACTGAGGGCGCGAAAGAGGATAAAGCGAAGATACTGGCTATCTTCAAAGCGGAAAGCAAAAGCCTGAAGCCCGCGCCGGTTAAATCTGTGGTGGTTGAGAAGCTGCGAGACTTCTCTGACCGTCGCCAATATGCCCGAAAGAAGTCCGATCCGAAAAAACGGGTTGTCGCCTACGAGTTCTCCAGACTCCCGTCTGAAGTGCAAACTGAAATTGACGAAGCAATAAAAAAAATCATTGGGAAAATGTCTGCTGGGGAATAATCCCGCTGGTGGGAGGCGGCTTTAGCCCCCTCCCCTGTCTAAAATGTCCCGCGTCTATTTCATGTATAAATATATGATATATATAGATATTCATGAAAAATTTCAGACTGAAATTCCCACGGTTTCACGCCTGTTTTACTTGCCCCCCTCCCCCGCACAAAAAATTTAAAAAATTACTTTTAGCGAGAAAGTCAACAAGTGACTTTCAATAAAATCTCTTCCGAAAAGGGATTCACACAAGTGCCTTGTGTTTAAGGAAGAGTAAATTGAGTAACTTACGCGAATACCAGAATCGTATTGCAGATATCGCAAAACGCTCTAAAGCTGTGCTTGGCTGGGCAAGCACTGCGCAGTTCGGTACTGATAACCAATTCATTAAAGATGATGCCGCGCGTGCCGCATCTATCCTTGAAGCTGCACGTAAAGACCCGGTTTTTGCGGGTATCTCTGATAATGCCACCGCTCAAATCGCTACAGCGTGGGCAAGTGCACTGGCTGACTACGCCGCAGCACATAAATCTATGCCGCGTCCGGAAATTCTGGCCTCCTGCCACCAGACGCTGGAAAACTGCCTGATTGAGTCCACCCGCAATAGCATGGATGCCACTAATAAAGCGATGCTGGAATCCGTCGCAGCAGAGATGATGAGCGTTTCTGACGGTGTTATGCGTCTGCCTTTATTCCTCGCGATGATCCTGCCGGTTCAGTTGGGGGCAGCTACCGCTGATGCGTGTACCTTCATTCCGGTTACGCGTGACCAGTCCGACATCTATGAAGTCTTTAACGTGGCAGGTTCCTCTTTTGGTTCTTATGCTGCTGGTGATGTTCTGGACATGCAATCCGTCGGTGTGTACAGCCAGTTACGTCGCCGCTATGTGCTGGTGGCAAGCTCCGATGGCACCAGCAAAACCGCAACCTTCAAGATGGAAGACTTCGAAGGCCAGAATGTACCAATCCGAAAAGGTCGTACTAACATCTACGTTAACCGTATTAAGTCTGTTGTTGATAACGGTTCCGGCAGCCTACTTCACTCGTTTACTAATGCTGCTGGTGAGCAAATCACTGTTACCTGCTCTCTGAACTACAACATTGGTCAGATTGCCCTGTCGTTCTCCAAAGCGCCGGATAAAGGCACTGAGATCGCAATTGAGACGGAAATCAATATTGAAGCCGCTCCTGAGCTGATCCCGCTGATCAACCACGAAATGAAGAAATACACCCTGTTCCCAAGCCAGTTCGTTATCGCGGCTGAGCACACGGTACAGGCGGCGTATGAAGCACAGCGTGAATTTGGTCTGGACCTGGGTTCCCTACAGTTCCGCACCCTGAAAGAATACCTGTCCCATGAACAGGATATGTTGCGTCTCCGCATCATGATCTGGCGTACTCTTGCGACCGATACCTTTGACATCGCTCTGCCGGTTAACCAGTCCTTTGATGTATGGGCAACCATCATTCGTGGCAAATTCCAGACTGTATATCGCGACATTATTGAGCGCGTTAAATCTTCTGGTGCGATGGGGATGTTTGCTGGTGCTGATGCAGCATCTTTCTTCAAACAGTTGCCGAAGGATTTCTTCCAGCCAGCCGAAGACTATATCCAGACTCCGTATGTTCACTACATCGGTACCCTGTTCGGTAACGTGAAAGTGTACGAAGTACCTGCTGGTATTTGTAAGAACTTAACGACAGAGAACATTCAGTTCAGCTCGATGGATGTGCTGTGCTACGTCCGTGATGAAAATCCGGGTAAAGCAGGCTTCGTGACTGGTGATGCTGTCCCGGCCATCCCGTTCCAGCATCCGACCACTCCGGCGCTGGTCAACCGTACCACGCTGTGGGGTTCGGCTATCAACGATATGCACCCACGCAACGGCGCTGATTACTTCACTCGTGTAACGCTGACAATGGCCAAAAAAGGCGGGCTTAACTTCATTAGCGGCGACACGATTGATGCCGGTGACTCTGAGTAATCAGGGGAAGTTCTCCGTTTAACATAGCGCCCCCGTGCGGGGCGCATAACAGGGAAAGTTATGTCTCAATATTCAATTCAACAGTCATTAGGTAATGCATCCGGCGTCGCGGTTAGCCCGATCAATGCCGATGCGACGTTATCTACCGGTGTTGCATTAAATAGCAGCTTGTGGGCTGGTATTGGCGTATTTGCGCGTGGCAAGCCGTTTACTGTTCTTGCGGTTACTGAGTCCAATTACGAAGATGTTCTCGGCGAACCGCTGAAGCCGTCTTCCGGCTCACAGTTCGAACCAATTCGCCATGTGTACGAAGCTATTCAGCAAACGTCTGGTTATGTTGTCCGTGCTGTTCCGGATGATGCGAAGTTCCCGATTATTATGTTCGATGAATCAGGCGAACCGGCTTACAGTGCGTTGCCATACGGTTCTGAAATTGAACTTGATAGCGGCGAAGCCTTTGCTATCTACGTTGATGATGGTGATCCGTGTATTTCACCTACCCGTGAGTTAACCATCGAAACGGCAACAGCGGACAGCGCGGGTAATGAACGCTTCCTCTTAAAACTGACCCAGACGACTTCGCTCGGTGTGGTAACGACCCTGGAGACACACACTGTGTCTTTGGCGGAAGAAGCGAAAGATGACATGGGCCGCTTGTGTTATCTGCCTACGGCTCTGGAAGCCCGTTCTAAATATCTGCGTGCGGTTGTTAATGAAGAGCTGATTTCGACAGCGAAAGTAACAAATAAAAAATCGGTGGCATTCACTGGCGGTACCAATGGCGATCAGTCGAAAATCTCAACCGCTGCTTACCTGCGTGCGGTTAAAGTGCTGAATAATGCGCCGTACATGTACACCGCTGTTCTTGGCTTGGGCTGCTATGACAATGCGGCTATCACCGCATTAGGTAAAATCTGTGCAGATCGCCTGATTGATGGCTTCTTTGATGTCAAACCGACATTGACGTACACGGAAGCGATCTCTGCTGTTGAAGATACCGGTTTACTTGGTACCGATTATGTAAGCTGTGCTGTCTATCACTTCCCGTTCTCCTGCAAAGACAAATGGACCCAATCCCGTGTGGTCTTCGGTCTGTCTGGCTCGGCGTATGCGGCGAAAGCTCGTGGCGTCAAGAAAAACTCTGATGTCGGCGGTTGGCATTACTCACCGGCTGGTGAAGAACGTGCCGTCATTGCTCGTGCGTCAATTCAACCGCTGTATCCGGAAGATACCCCGGACGAAGAAGCAATGGTCAAGGGCCGTCTCAATAAAGTATCTGTTGGCACCTCTGGCCAGATGATCATCGACGATGCTTTAACTTGCTGCACGCAGGATAACTATCTGCACTTCCAGCACGTCCCATCCCTGATGAATGCAATCAGCCGTTTCTTTGTCCAGTTAGCCCGACAGATGAAGCATAGCCCGGACGGTATTACTGCGGCTGGCCTGACTAAAGGGATGACCAAACTTTTAGATCGCTTTGTCGCCTCCGGCGCTCTGGTGGCTCCTCGTGATCCTGATGCTGACGGTACAGAACCGTATGTGCTGAAAGTTACGCAGGCGGAATTCGATAAATGGGAAGTAGTCTGGGCCTGCTGCCCGACTGGCGTAGCCCGTCGTATCCAGGGCGTACCGCTGCTTATTAAGTAAGGGAATACAATGAGCAAAAACTTTTTTCAATCCGGGGCATTTTTGGGGAATGGACTGTCCCGTTTCGCTTTGAACTCTGATCCTGTGCAGCTGATGGAGTCTGCCCGAGCAAGCGCCGAACCGCCAACAGATCCGGTTATTAATAATAATCCGGAACCGGCGGCACAGACTAACGATAACGTTCCATCTGATCCGGCTCCTGAGCAAATCCTGGAAGAGAAAGACGGTAAAGAATGGACCGTTGAACAGGCGCACCAGATGATTCTGGAAGCTGCAAATCGAAGTGCGATGCAGAATGCGTTGAGTGATGCGGCCGACGCCGTTTTCGCCTGGGCTGATAGCGGTGATCTGACTTTCGACTCCCTTGATGGTTTCGTTCAGGCTATCGCTGGTATCTCTGATGACGACGACTCCGAAGTTACAGAAGAACAGGACGATGCCTATAACGAAGCATGGGCAAATGTTGCTGACTTCCTCGCAGCATGCGGTGTAGATGATGACATGATCGAAGCACTGGCTGACGATGAAGACGACGACGCTGCTGCTGATGTTGGTGCCTCTATCGCTGGTTTAGATAGCGACGACCGCGACGAACTGGAAGCGGCGTTTGTTGTTGCTGGCACTTCTGATGAAATGCTGACTGAAGCATTTAAGAAGGTTGTTCGTAACGGTGAGATCAAACTCATCCGTAAACGCCTGCGGAAAAAACGTCTGACTGCGGCTCAAAAATCGGCGCTGAAAAAAGCGCGTCGAAAAGCCCAGACCGGCGCGGCAAAACTTGCCCGCAAAAAGTCAATGAAACTGCGCCGTAAGCGCCTTGGCTAAAGGAGGAGGCCGGAGAACTCCGGCCTTTAACTTGAATGGCACCTATACCTTATGGGGTTTACAGCCAGGCTGATGGTGTATCGCCATTTCTGAAAGTTACTTTAACGAACTCTCAGTACCAGGTTACCGGATATATCAGCCAGGGGGCAGCAATGAACATGGCCCAGAATTGGGAAGCGCCGTTTACCGGTATGTCCATGGGGTCTGTTGCTGGTGCTTTCAGTGGTTTTGCGCAGGTTGGTACTGAAACAACGTCGGTGGCCCGTTGGAATAGCTTAATGGTTTGGGAGGGGGGAACACCGCCGACTTTCACGCTGCCAGTAACTTTCATCGCTTTGTTTGACCCATTCACGGAGGTTTCAGGAGCTATCGCCGCATTGTCAGCGATGATTAGCCCGGAACTTAAAGATGCCAGTATTGGTGGTCGAATCCCGGAGCGTGTGACGCTAAACATTGGTCGCCGGATCAACATCATTGATGTCGCTATCCAGGACATAAGTTTCGATCTCGATGCACCCAGGGACAGCAATGGGCATTTCCTGAAAAACACCGTCAACCTCCAGTTGACCGGTTCTTCGATATATAACAGCTCCGATATTGTTCGGGCGTTCCAGTAAAAGGATTTTATATGGGGCACAATAACACTAAGGGAAACCGTAAATTTATTAAGGGCCGCTATACTGCCAACGCGGCCAAAGGCGAACGACTGGTATCTTCTGAATTCCAGCTCACTTTTGCAGGCCATGAAGATATCAGCGTACTGGTTCGCACGTCGCAAATTCCTGAAATGACCCGCGAGGATGTGGAGGACTATGGTCCGAATGGTGTGAAGTTCAACCAGCACGGTCCAATTCGAAACTCTGGGGAAATCCAGGTCCAGTGCGTGGAGACTATCGAAGGCGATATTCTTCAGTTCATTAAAGATCGCATTGCGGCGAAGGACTATGTTGATATCACGATGGCTGCTACCCCTGAATCCAAATCTTCCGGGGTTAACGCTGTGACAAAAGCTGCTACAACAATTGAAATGTTGGACTGCAAAATCTACAGTGATGCAATCGACTTTAGTACCGAAGATGTGACTGCCGCTGTGCGCCCGTCACTTCGTATCGTCTACAACTGGATTGAGTGGGATTAAGTGTTATCCCTTGTACTTTTAATCTTCTTCGGGGGAGGTTTACCTCCCCTTGATACAACCGCATTCCACCGCCTAGCGAATAGAGTAAAATAACATCTTGTAAATACTCTGGTATGAAGTGAGTGTAAACTAACAGTTACCTATTAATAAATACTCCTATACTTTTCTACCTTAAATATTTAGTATGCACATGGTTAAATTTATGTAGCGTCAAAGTTTGTGAAGGCAAGATGTCCGTTAATCTTTGTCGAAACATATATGGTTCTAGGAAGTATTGGCTTATTTAAGAGGAATGTCATGTTACGTATCAATGATATGAGCAATATTATTGTAGGTATTTACAGCAAAAAAAATGAAGAAAAATCATTTGAGTATATGTACTCTTATCTGACAAGGAAAACAGCTTATTTAACACGTGAGTTTATTCGTGATGGTAATCAGGATAAAGAATTATTAAAAAATACCTATATAGAAGCATTGTCTTGGCTTTTTGCAATCTGTGATAAACTTGAAATACAACCACAGGAAGCATTTTATAAAAAATTTCCTAGTTGCTGTCCTTATTGCTTAGGGGCGCCTTGTTCCTGTTCTCAAACACACAGAAAGCCAGAGAAAATAAGAAGCGCAAAAGGAATTAAAGATGAGCTTTTCAATAAATATAACGCTATTAAACCTATGCAATTTCCGCCTTATGCGCCACGAATGATTAATGACATCTATCCGTCGAATAGAACCATTTGGTCTACTTTTGGTGGGTTTTATCATTCATCCAGGTTATTCGAAGAGTTGGGTGAGTTGCAAGAGGCTTATGCTAAATCAATTGAAGATAAAAATTACAACAAAGAAAATCTTCATGAAGAGTGTGCTGATATATATGCTTGGTTGTTTTCTTTATGGGGGATTATTTTTAAAGATGATGATCTTGGCGAGGCGTTTGAAAGTTATTATCTAAATGGTTGTCCTGTCTGCAATAAAAGAGAATGTGTTTGTGTCAGTTATTCAGGGAAGATTAGTAAAACTGATGAGAAAAGAGCATCATTGGAAAAACTTAAACAAGAGTTAGAACTTCTCTTGAAGGATGAGACGACAGGTGAGTTTAAGGAGAATTTAGAGTCTGCTATATCTGCAATTAAAGATGCGATAGACTCAGGAAAAGATGCAGATAGCAGAAGAACTTTATCGGAAGTCGAAAGTGTTCTTGACTCAATCGAAAAAAATTCAGCCAAGATGTCTAGTGTGGCAAGTAACGCCCTTAATGTTTTTAATGTAATCAGTAAGTTATTCCAATAATGGTGCCCACCGGTTTGTTAGAAAATGAACCGGTGTTGTATTATTTATTATTAAATTAATTTTAATCCTAATAGATGGATGTTTGTTGTGGATATAATTTGTTTAAGTTTTAGGTGTATTTTTCCATATATAATCTAGGTGGTATTAGCAAAGCAAGTATGGAATTTTGTTAACAGCTAGATATTTCTGAAAGTCATCATGTCGCGAAGGCTATTGGGAGATATGGTCTGAATCTTTGCATGATGTGAAATAACTCCTTCTACTTCATTGTGTTTTACACTATTGGGGAGAAAAGGGTGCATTGAGGTTACCAGACACACGAAGAGTGGCGGGGATCACTCCCCGCCAGGTCTCTTACCTTTCAGATTCGTAGGCTGTGAAGACAGTGACCTCCGTCTGGCCGGTTCGGATTCGTACCTCGCAGAGGTCTTTCCTCGTTACCAGTGCCGTCACAATGACGGTTAGACAGATGACGATCAGAGCGATTAACATCGCTTTTTGCTGCTTCATAGCCTGCTTCTCCTTGACCTTTTGGTCGGTAAGAGGCTAATCTACGTATGCTAAGCATAGATATGGCCTCAGATTAATGTTAAGCGTCTTGCAGGACGCGTAATGTTATCTGGGGCTTTCTTCTATCTGCTTTTCGGGTCATGCCTGAAGCAGATAGCCTCAAGCACCCGCAACGATTGTATCAATGTCTGGCTTTTTTTCTATAGAAATCACCTGGAAGGGTGAATATCCACATCAGAAGAAATGTTGCAGCAAACATGATCCCTAATGGCCAGACCGCGCCAAAGAAAATCCATACTAAGATCTCCTCTGCTCGTTCTTTGCGGTAGATATCGACAAGCATTTTTCGGCTGATCATGTATACACAGAAGCCAATACAAACATATCCTGCAAAAGCGATCGCTAACTGTAAAAAATCAGATTGCATCTCCGACCTCAAACTGAAAACGCCAGGTGACTCCAGATTAGAGCAATCTATCACCCCCTGAATCCTGCCGGTATACCCCATTTTTCGTTATCTTTATTTTTGGCTAAAACCGCATTAAGAGCTTCGTTTACCGTCATGCAATGCGGTAGATTATCGAAGTTTGATATCCCGCCAATATCAGGCGAACGCTTGTTCTTCAGGTAAGCATATTTCCGCGCAGCCGCCTCTACTTTCTGCTTGAACTCATGTTTTTGAGCGCGTTTTTTGGATAACCGCAGATTGTCAGCCTTTGCTTTTGCCTCAGCGATCCATGAAGTCAATTTTTTGAGTCTGGTCGTTCCGGCACCGCCGGAAACTGATCTTTTTGTTTTTTTAACTTGTGACTTCTTATTCTTTATTGCCACGTCATCCTGACAGGGGGAGGGGGTATCATTTTGACATGGGGGTGTGGATAAAAAATCAAATAAAGCCAATGTCTTAGCGAGAACAGCTTTAACCTTGGTTGCCGCTGAAGAGATCTTTAATTTGCTTTCAATCAGCGCATTTTTGGTTTGTTGTGCGAAGGCCAAAAAGGATGGTGTAAACCGGTACAGGTTAGCGCGACGTTCACGGTGATCGCCGATAACAATCTCTACAGATAGAATTCCTTTGTTTACAGCTTCACGGAATGCACGAACGACGGTTGATTGGCTATAACCAGTTTCTGCCGCGATCAGGCGGTGGGGCTTGTGAATGAAGTATTCACTGGTTGTTGCCGCGAGATTTGCACATTGCGACAGGATATGCCCGGCGCTACGGGATAGACCGGAGTGTGTTACAAAGAAGGCCAATTCATAGCCAGAAAAAGTAAAATCGCTCATCGTTATACAGCTCAGGAAAGTGACTTTAGCCAGCATTACAATGCTGGTGGTTCTTACTACGTCTGTTAGCGCGTTGCCGCGACAGGTACCAGCACACCAGCATCAAGCAATCGCTTCATCAGCCACTGCTGACCTTTGCCGGTTATACGAGTCGTGAAAGAAATCCTGCTTCCATTGCTTGTATCGATCACGGTTTCTTTAAGGGTGAAATACCCACGGGATATGTATTCTTGTTTGGGGACGTTCCTGCGTTCACCGGTTGCGATCAGAATTCCGTTATCACGCAACCAGGTGAAGAGATAGTTTTGGCCCAGGCCGAGCACTTTGGCATAGTTGCCGATTAGAACCCCGCTGGCGGTAGCAACGCGTTCGGCGAATTCGACTTTAGGTGCATCCATCAGCATTTTTTGCTCCAGCCGTTGCTTTTGCTCTGCCAGGTCAGCAGCCAAACGGAGAGCTTCTGGGAGGCTCTTCGGAATAGCAGGTTGTAATCTTCCAGCGCGATAGTCGATAAATGTCTGGTTTACCTTCAGCCGAAACGCGGGAGAAATCCAACCAGCGTACTCCACTGCGAGCAATTCATGGGCAAAAGTGCCGCCGCCACGGCCTTCGAACGAAACTATGCAATTCTGCATAGTTTCTTTTTCCAGCTCTTCGATGAGCTGTTTGGCTGACAGCGTTCTTAGCCATTGAGCTGGCGCTTTATGGGCACCGAGTCCGCTCGCTCTGTGTAGAGCATTAAGGTTGTAACGGCCAGCGCGGTCGGTCGTAATTTCAACACCACAAATAACGGGCAGAGTGGTGGAAGGATCGACATTTTGATGAAGGTTTGATATATTCATATCCGCATTGAATGTTTGTTGCATTTTTTCTCCAAATTTGCATCAACCTTCAATCACCAGCTCGAAATGGTGATTCTTTGCACTTAGAAAACGAAATTTATTAGAGCAAATTTTTCTGACTCGATCCAGATCGGGTTGGACGATCTGCTCAGAAACCTGCCAGTTAGCTGGCAGGTTTTTTCTTTTGTTAACCTATTGCTACTGGTTTTAACAAACCAGCATCAAGTAGCTTGCGAGTTAACCACTGCTGGCCTTTACCCGTTAATTGGGGCGTCAGCCGTATCTGGTAGCCATTTTCATCATCCAGCACCACTTCTTTCACCGTGAAATACCCGGCGTTAATGTACTGCTGGCGCGGTACGTTTTTGCGCGCACCAAAAGCCATGAGAATGCCGTTCTGGCGCAACCATGAGAAAAGGGCGTTTTGCTTAAGTCCAACGACCTTTGCAAAGTCCCCGATCAGGATTCCATTAGCCGCTGATACCCGGTCGGCAAAATCGACTTTAGGGGCTGCGGCCACCAGCTGTTGTTCCAACTGCATTTTCTGTTCTGCCAACTCGGCAGCCAGGCGTAGAGCTTCTGGTAATGTTTGGGGGATCGATGGGGTAGGGGAGTTTGCCTGCTGCAATTCTTCCAGTTTGTCGATCAGCGAACGGCGGACCGCTTTTGACTCGCGCGCGGCAACTCGCAGGGCTTGTTTGTAGGTCATGGTTATAATATCTATTTCTGCGCCGTTTTTTTGACCTACGAAAATTTCGTAGGTTTCTCCTTCAAGCTCATCCTTAACTCTGGCAATGAAATCATTGTTGCGAACTGGTTTTTCGCTACATAATTTCCGTGCCTCATTGACCATCTTCAACAATGTTTGGCTGTCGATTGTGTCTCCGGTGTTGGGGATGACATTCAGGGCTGGTGCTGGCGTAGCTGAAGCAACAGGTGCTGGTTTTTCAACATTTAAATTATTACCGGTCATTCTATGTGCCTCCTTTCTCATTTCTGCTGCCACTGTTGCGTAACGTAGACGTCCTTGTTCAATCAAATAATCCCTGATCTCGGCTATCAGTAGCCTGTTGATCACAGCCTTATCTGTTCGGGTATAAAAACGTCTGGTTATCATGAAATAGTTAGCAATTGCGCCGGGGATCTCCCGTGTCGGCATACAGGCAGTATGCAAGGCGATCGCTTCGGCTATTTCATTACGGGTGACGAGAGGTGTTTTCATAAACCCCCCTGAACGTCGGCAGAGAAGGGGAGGCTCCAGTAACTAAGTGAATTGCGCGAGTTAGTTGAAAAACGGGCAGTAAAAATGCAGGGGCCATCAGGCAATTGAGAGCGTGCTTCGTCTTCAGTTGCTGCGATAACGAAGTGATAGTGGTGTTTTTTACAGGAATAGAAACGCCAGATGAATTCTGGGCGTGCGCAAGGATTGGCATTAACCATAGTTACGGCCTCACAATCAGGTTTAACAACCTGCTACCCGCTGTCAAACAGGTGGCAGGACGTGACAGGGTTGACAGACTGGCGATTGTGAAACCAGCAGGCCGAAGCCTCCCCATCACGCCCCACCATAATTTGGGCGTAACGCGGTTTAACGGACACAAAAATACCGCAATATCGGAAATCTGCGGTTGTCCGCACAATCATTCAGGCTGTCAAACCTGGTCGCAGAATTTGCTACGACGGCGAAACTATAAGCCTGAACGATTAAAAGGTCAATATGATGCGAAAAGATAGCATTCGCGACTTAAAAATACAAATTTATTAGAGCAGGTGAGCGTAGTGCAATAGATGTATTATTTGTGATGAAAAATAATGCAGAGGGATATTGTTACTTTAAGATGGATATCAATAGTCGATACATAAATTAAGTTAGCAATAAACTATTAACTTAAGAAATAATGCAGATGGTGAACTTATCTCTGACTTTTCAGCTATACACAATAAGTTAGGGATAGCTTATAAAAAGTTGATTATTTGATATAAGTCAATGGGAGTATTCTTGTTTACTTTCCGTTCTCGTGGTAACTTCTCGCCGGTTTTTGTTTTTCTGGGATGATTCTTATGTCTAAAAAGTATACTTTATGCGCTCTTGTTGTATCTGCAATTCTTCTTTCTGGGTGTCAATCTAGCGGTGCTGATTATGCTGCCGATGTTTATGATACCGCTCAATTGAATTCGAAGCAGGAAACAAAGACAGTCAATATTATCTCTGTGCTTCCAGCTAAAGTGAAAGTTGATAATAAAGCTAATAAAGAAGCGGCACAGACATTTGGTGCGGTACTGGGAGCTGTTGCTGGGGGCGTTGCCGGTTATAATGTTAAAGGCACATCGACACTGGGTGCTGTAGCTGGCGGTACTGGTGGTGCGGCTCTTGGTGCAGCGGCTGGTTCTTTGGTTAGTGATAAAACAATTGTTGAAGGTGTTTCACTGACTTATAAAGAAGGAACTAAGGTGTTCACTTCAACTCAAGTTGGTAAAGCATGCCAGTTTACAACGGGGCTTGCTGTGCTTATTTCAACTAAAGATAATGAAACTCGAATTCAGCCAAATGCTACTTGTCCAGAAAAGAAATAATTTATGAATAAAATTATTTTATTTCTAATCTTTTCTACGTTTAGTGTAGGCACTGCCTTGGCTAACTCGTTGCAAAGTCAAATTGCTGCTATTGCTCAAGCGGAAAATGAAGGGCGAGCTAAAGAGCAGCAAGCTGAGGATGCCAGAAAAGAACTTATTCGCCAACAAGCACAAGCTGAACGTATTAGAAGAGAAAAAGCAGCATCTGCCGCTGCTGCACGCGAAAAACAGCGTGTTGCTGCAGAAAATGAACGTAGAGCGAAACGAGAAGCCGAGCTAGCAAATGACAAGAAGCGAGATCAAGCTTATGAGGATGAGCTTCGCAAGCTGCAACTCGAAAGCATGAAACTCGAACTGCAAGCAAAAGCGGCTCGTGTCCAGCGAGAAAACGATTTTATAGAGCAGGAGTTGAAGGAGAGAGCAGCTAAGACAGATGTAATTCAGTCTGAGGCTGATGCAAATAGAAATATTTCTACAGGAAGTAAAGATTTACTGCAAAGCGAAGGAAAAGCTAGAGAGAAGAAAGCTAGCAGTTGGTGGTAGTAATCACTACGATTGCGAGCATACTGTCACAAATGACAACTCGTAGAATCTGTTAACAAACTAGATTCTACGAGGTTTCAATGACACCACGACAATTACTCGAAGACGTCAAATCCCGCTTCACACCTTTGATTGCGGATGAACCTGCCTTACTGGAATCCCTGCTAAGAAAAGCATTGGGAACCTACCAGGATAGGGCGGGACACATCAAGCGGATACGCTTCACTGATCAGACCTGTAAATCACTTGCTTGCCCTGCTGATTTTCTTGCGCTCGTATCGGTTACGGATCATACCGGCGATCTTGTCTACTCCGATGTTTACGATGGGAATATCGAGCTTGAAGATACTCATCGAGCGGTATACCCGCTGAATGTGTCATATCTGGCTAATTTACGTGATATGGATCTGGATAATGGGGAAGTGCCACCTGAAATCATTGGGTTACTTTCTGACTATCTGGAAGTGTTAATCGCGATACCTAACACTGATCGCCTGCGAAGAATATCTATCGCGGGGAAACTCGATGCAAGCAATTTATCCGACGAGAACACGCTGTATCAGCGAAAGCTGGATCTGGAAGAGAAAATGAGCGCAACAAGGGCAATTATCCCGGGGATTGTTCTTTTCTCATCCATGTTGAAGTGAGGGGGCTGATATGGGGCTTAATGTTGCTTCAGTAAAGTCTTATGTATCTTCGGCATTAACGACGACATTATTTGGCTCCGGCGTTGGTGAGCGGGAAGTTGGTAAGCTGACGTCAATCATCATGAACAAAATGCTGTTCGCGCAAGGATGGCAGTTCTCTGTCGAAGTTGATGGACTGGAGGGGGCAGACTTCTTTGCCAAAGACATTACCTACCACGATTACAGCATCGAATATGAAACGATTAAAATCGGCGGAGGGAATATCCTTCAACCAACGGAGCGTTCGCCTGGGCAGATAACAATGATGGTCAGGGATACCGTTGATGGCCTCGTTTTAGACTGGTTTAAGACGGCAAAAAGTCGGGTGATCAATCCGGACGGTACCGGGAATATACCGTCTAAATATTTGCTCAATGTGCGTATTTATCGGTTGCTGTCTTCCGGCTTAACCAAACTGGAAAATGAGATGACGGTATTCCCGGTCACTACCGGCGATGTCACCTATGCGCGGGATCAGGTTACGGAATTTAAGTCATTCCCAATGACCTTCGCATTGCACAGCACGTTTAACCAATCCTCAAGTTCTTTGGCTTCCCTTCTGGGCTTTAGTTTTTCTCTTTGAATTAAGGAGCAAGGATGCTTTTACCCCTTTTCCCGCTACCATCGCGGCCAACTGAATTGATCCAGTTCCGTCAGCCAAATATTGCTGATGCGATGCGTTTCAACTCGATAACACCGGAGGAACAAGAACAACAGACAACGGCGTATTTAAAAGCCTTGCTGGCTGAACCCGCGAAACATGATCCCCTGACATGGACGGCGCAGGACCGGATTACCGCGTTATGGTGGATATTTACCGGCTCCCGTGAAACACCGGTCGAGACATTCACCTACACCTGTAAACATTGCGGTAAAGAGCATTATTACGATTGCGATATGAATGCTCTGGCTGAAGATATCCAGGTCCTGGAAGTGGAACCGTTCATTGACGATATTGAGGTGTCTGTAGAGGGCGTGCCTTATCAATGGCGTATCGTGCCGCTTGATGGTTGGGCAATGGAAATGCTGGAGATGCGCCGTGCAGCATTGCCACCTGAAGACGACGCGGAATTCAAAGAAGCGATCGTTGATTTGCGTTTTTGGGAATTCGCTTATCAGTGTGAACTTTATAACGATGTTAGCGGTACTCGTGAAGAGCAGGCTGAGCGTCGTTATGAAACGATCAAACGGATGGCCATTGATACTGAATTTATGAAGCTGGCGGCACACATCCGGCTGGCTCATGAAAAGCTCGAACATGGTTTACCGTGCTACATCGATAAAGGCGAAATGCGTCTTCGTCTCCCGCCGCACAAATGCCCAAACCAGGATACAAAGGAGTCCACAGAGGGTGCGTATACCCGTCTGTGGGTGCCCTTTCGGGCTACCGACTTCATTCCACAGGTGGGGATTGAAAAGCTATCAGACCTTAGTGTCCAACCTGGTTTTGTATGGGGGTATACCGATTCAGGACGCTGAAAGGCTCACTGAATCCTATGCGTTTTTCCTGTTGGAGAAACTGGAAGAAAAACTTAAACCGAAGCGGTAGGCGATAAGATCATGGAAAGAAAAAACGCCAACATTGACGATGTGATAAGGACGGTTGAAACCGCCAGCGCAAAAGAGCTGGAAGAGCTTGCAGGTATTCGGGAAGCCGTTGAAGATTTGAAAGGTGGGCGAGTTGCTACAGTTGATCCTGTCTCTCGCAGTGTGTCGGCATTAAATCGCACAATCGAAAATTCCCGGCCAGACTTTGTGGCCAATGCGCCATCAGTGGACCCTATTGTTGAGGCAATGAAACGGCTTAATTTAGGGGACGTTTCTCGTGTAGTTCAGGAGGATGTTGCTCTACAGGAACCGCAGGCCAAATCAACTACGCGAAAGGGTAAAAAACGACGCAAGAAGGCTATAACAGAAGATGTAAAGGCGCAACGGACCGAAGCAGCCGAACACGCTCGCGAAATGTTCGGTCAAAAAGGCGGTGCGCAAAAAAGCCAAAACCAACGCGATGCGCGTGGTCGTTTTATTGGAAAGTCAGGGAGTAAGGCCGCAGCGGAAGATGCCCGTGCTGAACGTGCTGAAAAGGCCAGGCGCAAAGAGGATGATGAGCGTCTAAATGCTGAATCAGGTTTATTAAAAAAACTGTCAAAAGTAGCTGAAGGCATAGGTAACCCTTCAGAGACTCGTGCCGTCGATGCGTTAGGTTATGCCGTTGCTGGTCCATTGTGGGCAGCAGGGAAGGAGCTTGGCGGGATATCAAAAGAAGTTGGTGGATCGCTTAATGGTGCCAGAAAGTCTATTGCCGATGTGATTCGTGGCAACGACGATAACAGCCGTAGAAAAGGTTTTTTTAGGCGTAAATCGCAAAATAGTGCCGATGTCGTTCAGGTTAACACCCAAAAACGGACGGTTCAGGAACTTCAGGAGCAGACCAGCGAAATTAAAGAGGGCAATGACAAGATTCTCCGTGCCCTTGATCAGATAGCCAAAAACACCGGGAAAAAGAAGGGCGGCTTGCTGTCCAAACTATTTAGCCTGTTAGGGAAGGGGGCCGGTGGCGTCGCGTCGTTGTTAATGGGGCGTGGCATGCTGAAAAAAGCTGGAGCACTCGCTTTTGGCGCTCTGGGGGCAAAGAAACTTGTAGGAATGCTACGCGGTGGTGGCAAGAAGACTCTCGCCCATGAAGGCGGAGATTTGGCTGCCCGGGCAGCAGGTAAACTTGGATTAAAGGCAGTTGGTAAAGGGGCGTTACGCGCAATTCCCCTAGTCGGCACAGTGGCTGGAGGTATTTATGATGCGGTAACCGGTTGGAATGATACAGAAGCGCAACGTCGAGCGTTTGGGCTTAAATCAGGACAAGATCCATCATTCCAGCAAAAAGCCGCTTATACGTTAGCTAATGTTCTTGATATGGGGGGACTGGTATCTGGTATTAGCAGCGCCATTGGTGAGGCTCTCAAATCACTTGGATTTGAGGATATCGGCAATATGTTGCAATCATTTTCGACGGAAAGTATTGCCCAGGCCATTGATAGGTGATGCTGCCAACTTACTGATTTAGTGTATGATGGTGTTTTTGAGGTGCTCC
>OGGR01000158.1_pt1 | contig 55937 bp, 46 predicted proteins | sample 1571321 | NCBI WGS metagenome assembly OGGR01 (sample SAMEA2582048, study PRJEB24529) | metagenome | biome: Human gut stool | place: China | collected 2011 | reverse complement strand
GGCTGTTCGATATCTTGTGGGTTGTATGTCTTTTCCATTATTTCCAGGTTGCCGTGTTCAGGTTGAAACCAGCCATGCGGTACGCTTTGTAGCGTTCGCGCGCCAGTTGTTTCAAAGAGTCTTCATAAGGGACGAAGTCTATCACTTCTGTGAAAGCGGTGGCAAAATCTGCAAAGTTTAGCCGCAGGCTAATCAGAATATCCCGCGGGCTGCTGTTGCGTTTTTGCGGCCAGGCGATCTCCACCGGCGCGCCGCTGCGCGGACCTTCCCCCGCCAGATTATGCGGAACGAAACTTTCTGCGGGGCGTGCCCAGAGCGCTTCGTCCAGACGAATGGCCTGCTGCTCATCTTCGCAGGCGATGAGCACGCGTTTACCGCTGCGCCAACGTTCTGCGGCAATGTCACACACCAGCTGTTCAACGGCGCTCAGGCCATCCTGTTGCGTATCATTGTCCAGAAGATAGAACGTTGCGTTTTTCATATATGGGGCTTCTTGTGGTGACTTTAAATGCTTAAGCCGGGCGGCGCTACGCTGACCCGGCCTATAAACGGTATCTTTCCAGAGGCCCGGCAAGCGTAACGCCGCCGGGCATCAGCCGGCAATTACTCTTCGCCGGTAAATCCGGCGCGATTGAGCAGGAACTGCGACAGCATCGCCACCGGACGACCGGTCGCGCCTTTGGCCTTCCCGGAACGCCAGGCGGTGCCGGCAATATCCAGATGCGCCCAGTTGTATTTACGGGTAAAGCGCGCCAGGAAGCAGCCTGCGGTAATCGCTCCGCCAGGACGGCCGCCGATATTGGCCATATCCGCAAAATTTGACTCCAGCTGTTCCTGGAACTCGTCGGCAAGCGGCAGACGCCATGCGCGATCGCCCGCCAGTTCGGACGCGCCGATCAGCTCGTGGGCCAGCGGATTGTGATTCGACATCAGGCCGGTGATGTGGTGGCCGAGCGCGATCACGCAGGCGCCGGTCAGGGTGGCCACGTCGATAACCGTTTCCGGCTCGAAACGCTCAACGTAAGTCAGCACATCGCACAGCACCAGGCGACCTTCGGCATCGGTGTTCAGCACTTCCACCGTTTGCCCGGACATCGTGGTCAACACGTCGCCAGGACGATAGGCGCGGCCGCCAGGCATGTTTTCACATCCGGCCAGCACGCCGACAACGTTCAACGGCAACTGAAGTTCTGCCACCATGCGCATCACGCCGTACACCGCCGCCGCGCCGCACATATCGTATTTCATCTCGTCCATGCCTTCTGAAGGCTTGATGGAGATACCGCCGGAGTCAAAGGTCAGGCCTTTACCCACCAGCACGATAGGACGCGCGTCTTCCGCCGGGTTACCTTTGTATTCGATAACCGACATCAGCGATTCGTTCTGCGAGCCGTTGCCGACCGCCAGATAAGAGTTCATTCCCAGCTCTTTCATCTGCTGCTCGCCGATAACGCGGGTAATGACGTTCTTACTATAGGTATCGGCCAGCTGGCGCGCCTGGGAGGCCAGATACGCGGCGTTACAGATGTTGGGCGGCATGTTGCCCAGATCTTTCGCCGCTTTGATGCCGGCGGCGATCGCCAGACCGTGCTGGATAGCGCGTTCGCCGCTGGTCAGCTCGCGACGGGTGGGAACGTTGAAGACCATTTTACGCAGCGGGCGACGCGGCTCGCTTTTGTTGGTTTTTAACTGGTCGAAGCTGTATAGCGTCTCTTTGGCGGTCTCGACGGCCTGACGCACTTTCCAGTAGTTATTGCGGCCTTTGACGTGCAGTTCGGTCAGGAAGCAGACGGCCTCCATTGAACCAGTATCATTCAGCGTATTGATGGTTTTCTGAATAACCTGCTTATACTGACGCTCGTCCAGCTCGCGTTCTTTACCGCAGCCAATAAGCAGAATGCGCTCCGACAGAATGTTCGGCACATGGTGCAGCAATAAAGTCTGGCCAGGTTTGCCTTCCAGCTCGCCGCGACGCAGCAGGGCGCTGATATAACCGTCGCTAATTTTATCAAGCTGTTCGGCGATGGGGGAGAGACGACGTGGTTCAAAGACGCCGACCACGATACAGGCGCTCCGCTGCTTCTCCGGGCTACCGCTTTTTACACTGAACTCCATGCACTACGCTCCTGAATCTTAAAGACAACGACGGTGGCTACGGATAGAATTGAAAGCTTTCGTAACTCATGTCCGCTGTTGTGGTGACTTCGTGTTAATCTTAACGTTATTACGGCCTTGGTTCGTCAGAAAAGATCCTGATACGCAGAACCAGCGAGTCATTTAATCTTAGCGATGTTTTCGACGACTAAAGAGAATAAATGACGTTTAAGCCATGAAACAAGCAATTTTCCTGCAATAAAACGGGTTTTTACGGGCGTATTTATAGTGATAATCATAAGATATCTGGTTCGTGAGACGCTGAAAAGCCAGTTGGCGATCCTATTCATCCTGCTACTCATTTTCTTCTGTCAGAAACTGGTCAGGATCCTCGGCGCCGCTGTTGATGGCGATATCCCGACAAATCTGGTGCTCTCGCTGTTAGGGCTGGGCGTACCTGAAATGGCGCAGCTTATTCTGCCCCTGAGTTTATTCCTCGGGCTGCTGATGACGCTGGGCAAACTGTATACCGAAAGCGAAATCACGGTGATGCACGCCTGCGGCCTGAGTAAGGCCGTGCTGGTGAAAGCCGCCATGATCCTTGCGCTCTTTACGGGCATTATCGCGGCGGTCAACGTGATGTGGGCCGGGCCCTGGTCGTCCCGTCATCAGGATGAAGTGCTGGCGGAAGCGAAAGCAAACCCCGGCATGGCCGCGCTGGCCCAGGGCCAGTTCCAGCAGGCCAGCGACGGCAGCGCAGTGCTGTTTATTGAGAACGTCAACGGCAACCGTTTCAGCGACGTCTTCCTTGCCCAACTGCGGCCACGAGGCAACGCGCGCCCTTCGGTGGTGGTCGCGGATACCGGCGAGCTCTCGCTGCGTAAAGACGGTTCGCAGGTGGTGACCATGAATCAGGGCACCCGCTTTGAAGGCACCGCGATGCTGCGCGACTTCCGCATTACCGACTTTAAAAACTATCAGGCGATTGTTGGCCATCAGGCGGTGGCCTCCGATCCGAACGATACCGAGCAGATGGATATGCGCACCCTGTGGCGTACCGATACCGATCGCGCCCGGGCGGAGCTGCACTGGCGCTTCACGCTGGTGGCAACGGTATTCATCATGGCGCTAATGGTGGTGCCGCTCAGCGTGGTGAACCCGCGCCAGGGTCGCGTGCTGTCGATGCTGCCGGCGATGCTGCTCTATCTGGTGTTCTTCCTGCTGCAAACGTCGATTAAATCGAGCGGCGGTAAAGGCAAAATGGATCCGATGATCTGGATGTGGGCGGTAAACCTGCTCTATTTCGCGTTGGCCGTGCTGTTGAACCTGTGGGATACGGTGCCGATGCGCCGCTTCCGTGCCCGTTTTAACAAAGGAGCGGCGTGATGCAGGCGTTTGGCGTACTTGACCGTTATATCGGTAAGACGATTTTCAATACCATCATGATGACCCTGTTCATGCTGGTTTCCTTGTCGGGCATCATCAAGTTTGTCGACCAGCTGAAAAAGGCCGGGCAGGGCAACTATGATGCGTTAGGGGCCGGAATCTACACGATTCTCAGTGTGCCGAAAGATATCCAGATCTTCTTCCCGATGGCGGCGCTGCTCGGCGCGCTGCTGGGGTTGGGCATGCTGGCGCAGCGTAGCGAGCTGGTGGTGATGCAGGCTTCCGGCTTTACCCGCCTCCAGGTGGCGCTGTCGGTGATGAAAACCGCGATTCCGCTGGTGCTGCTGACCATGGCGATGGGCGAGTGGGTAGCCCCGCAGGGCGAGCAGATGGCGCGCAACTATCGTGCTCAGCAGATGTACGGCGGTTCGCTGCTTTCCACTCAGCAGGGCCTGTGGGCGAAAGACGGCCATAACTTTGTTTATATCGAGCGGGTAAAAGGTAACGATGAGCTGGGCGGAGTGAGCATCTACGCGTTTAACGACCAGCGCCGTCTGCAGTCCGTTCGCTACGCCGCTTCGGCAAAATTCGATACCGAAAATAAGCTCTGGCGACTGTCGCAGGTGGATGAATCCGACCTGACCGATCCGAAACAGGTCACGGGGACGCAGACCGTCAGCGGGACCTGGAAGACCAACCTGACGCCGGATAAGCTTGGCGTGGTGGCGCTGGATCCGGATGCGTTGTCAATCAGCGGCCTGCACAACTATGTTACCTATCTGAAGTCCAGCGGTCAGGATCCGGGCCGCTATCAGCTCAATATGTGGAGCAAAATCTTCCAGCCGCTGTCGGTGGCGGTGATGATGCTGATGGCGCTGTCGTTTATCTTTGGCCCGCTGCGTAGCGTGCCGATGGGCGTCAGAGTCGTGACCGGGATCAGCTTCGGCTTTATCTTCTACGTGCTGGACCAGATTTTCGGCCCGCTCACCCTGGTCTACGGCATCCCGCCGATAATCGGCGCGCTGTTGCCGAGCGCCAGCTTCTTCTTGCTGAGCCTCTGGCTGATGATGCGTAAATCCTGACGTAACGCGCCCCCTTCCTGAATCAGAAAGGGGGCGTTTTTTTTAGCGTTTCCGTCCCCCAAGTAAGCTTCCCAGCATTCCCCTGACTATCTGCCTGGTGACCTGACGCACCGCGCTCTTCGCTGCCGTTTGCACAATGCCGTCGCGTTTGCCGCCGCGCGGCCCGGTAGTGCCGAACAGGATATCTTTGAGCCCGCCGAGCAGGCCGTCGTCATCGCCGTTTGGCTGGCCTTTTGCGGGCGGGGATTGCTGCTGCTCAGTTGTGGTCTGCACGCCCTGCTGCAGCATTTCAAACGCCGATTCACGGTCGATCTCTTCTTCATATTTTCCGTACAGCGGCGAGTGGTTAAGCAGTCCGTTACGTTCGTCATCGGTGACCGGGCCCATGCGCGAGCAGGGCGCGATAACCATCGCCCGCTCTACTATCGAGGGGCTGCCTTTCTCATCAAGAAAGGAGATCAGCGCCTCGCCGGTGCCCAGCTCCTGGATCGCCTGCTCGGTGCTGAACGCCGGATTCGCGCGCATAGTTTGCGCGGCGGTTTTTACCGCTTTTTGGTCTTTCGGCGTGAAGGCGCGCAGGGCGTGCTGCACCCGATTGCCCAGTTGACCCAGCACCGCATCGGGAATGTCCGCCGGGTTTTGTGAAACAAAATAGACTCCGACGGCTTTAGAACGAATCAGGCGGATGACCTGCTCGATTTTATCCAGCAGCACCTGGGGCGCATCGTTAAACAGCAGATGCGCCTCATCGAAGAAAAAGACCAGCTTTGGCTTTTCCTGGTCACCGGCCTCCGGCAGACGTTCGTAAAGTTCGGAAAGCATCCACAGCAGGCTGGCGGCGTACAGCTTCGGCATCTGATAGAGCTTTTCCGCGCTCAGGATATTAATTACCCCTTTACCCTGCGCATCAACGCGCATCCAGTCCTGGATATCGAGCATGGGTTCGCCGAAAAAGTGCTCCGCACCCTGCTGCTCCAGGGTCAGCAATCCGCGCTGAATCGCCCCGACGGAGGCGCTGCTGATGTTGCCGTACTGGTTCTGAAAAGCTTTGGCGTTGTCGCCAATGTGTTGGGTAATCGCGCGCAGGTCTTTAAAGTCGAGCAGCAGCAGCCCGCGGTCGTCGGCGATCCGGAAGATGATATTCAATACCCCGGACTGAACCTCATTGAGGTTGAGCAGGCGAGCCAGCAGCAGCGGCCCGAGATCGGAAACCGTAGCGCGAACCGGGTGGCCTTTCTCGCCAAAAATATCCCATAGCACTACCGGATTAGCATGCGGCTGCCAGTCCGTTGCGCCGATTTTTTCCAGCCGCGCCTGCAGTTTTTCCGAACTTTGGCCCGCCTCAGCGATACCGGTAAGGTCGCCTTTCACATCGGCCATAAATACCGGAACGCCGATTTCCGAGAAAGATTCCGCCAGCTTTTGCAGCGTGACGGTTTTACCGGTCCCCGTGGCGCCGGTAATTAAGCCGTGGCGGTTCGCCATAGCGGGCAATAAATGCAGCTGTTTTTCCAGCGTGCGTGCAATCAGCAGCGGTGAGCTCATGAGCGATTTCTCCATTTATCCTGCTGCGAGTATAGGCAACCTGATAGCAAAAGTGGGGAGATCGCGCACGCCTTCGCTTATTCCCTTCAGGCGCAGTGGCGCTGAATTAACGCGATACTCTGCTCGATTTCGCGGCGGATATCGTCTTCGCTCCAGTTTGCCAGCTCCGGTGAGAAGGGCTCGAACGCATATACGCCCTGATAGCCGCGGGCCTCCAGGTTTTTGACCTGCTCGCAGCTTTGCAGCTGGTCTTTTTCGGTCAGCATAATGCGTTCGTTGTCGGTCAGGGTTTCGCGCGGGCGGGTATCTTCTACGCCGGAAAGATGCACCAGGCCGATTTCGCCGACATCCACCTGGCTAAACTCCTGCTCCGCCTGCGGATAAAGATGATGGTGAAAGGTATCGATCAGCAGCTTAAACGGCACCCGTGCGTCGTGAATCAGCGTTTGCGCCTGCGCCGAGGAGCGCAGCGAGCTTTGCGGGAAGCCGAGCGGCTCGACGAGTCCCTCAATGCCATAGAAGGCGAATAGCGGTGCCAGGTCGCGCAGGGCGTTAAGGGTTTCGCTCGCCGGAACCTCGGTACCATCGTTCAGCGGGCACAGCACCAGCGATTTCGCGCCGACGGCTTTGGCCTCTTTTAGCAGGGACTCCGTCAGGCTGCGAACCTCTGCGGTGCGGCAGTTGAAAGGATAAACCGCGTTGATAGTGAGGATCTCAATATGGTAGCGGTCAGCCAGTTCACGAACCTGCTGGTGGCTCAGGTCGTCGGTCACTTTTCCGCTGGGGAGGTCGTTACGTAGCTCGACTTTGTTTAGCCCGAGGCTGTTCACCAGCCGGAAGAAGGCCTCAATGCTGAGGGAAGGGGCAATCTTGCGGTTGATACAGAAACGCTGTGCTGCAATAGCCATTTTGACTCTCCTGAAATAGATAGTTCGGCTTCGTTCGATTACCCCATAGTCAAAACATTTATTCCAAAATTAGCAATGCATGAAATGGCGAATTTTTGAGCCGACTCGCAAAATATTTTTCTTGGCTTCTTTCATTGCGGCGGGTTCCAGAAGGCGCTACGCCTGTTCTCTTTTTATGGGGGCTTTGCCTGTAAGACAGCGTTTCCTTACAAGAAAATGCGACCATCATCACCAAAATACAATTTCATTAATGATGAATATTGAAATATTAATTTCATTTTACTACGGTACAACACAGCAGATCCAGTAATGGGCCGTACTGCGTTGGCCCCCGATACCCCATACATATGAGGCGAGAGCATGACTATCACAGGAAACTTTATTGGCGGGAAGACCGTTACCAGCGGCAGCAACAATACAATGCCGGTTTTCGACCCCGCGACGGGCAAAGTGGTCCGCGAAGTCACGTTATCGACCGCGCAGGAAGTCTCCGATGCGATTCAGGTGGCGCATGATGCTTTTGATGGCTGGTCGCGTACCACGCCGCTGCGCCGGGCCCGCGTGCTGTTTAATTTTAAAATGTTACTTGAACAGCACGCTGAAGAGCTGGCGGGGATTATCGTCAGCGAACACGGTAAAGTCTTTTCCGATGCGATGGGCGAACTGACGCGCGGCATGGAAGTCGTTGAGTTTGCCTGCGGGATTCCGCACCTGATCAAAGGCGAGTTCTCATCGGATGTCGGCACCGGCGTCGATAGCTATTCTCTGATGCAGCCGCTGGGCGTAGTGGCGGGCATTACGCCGTTCAACTTCCCGGCGATGGTTCCGATGTGGATGTTCCCGCTGGCGCTGGCCTGCGGCAACAGCTTTGTCCTTAAGCCGCCAGCGCTGGCCCCTGGCGCTGCGGTGCGCCTGGCGGAGTTGCTGAAAGAAGCGGGGCTACCGGACGGCGTCTTTAACGTGGTGCACTGCAGCAATGAAGATGCTGAGCAGCTGTACAAGGATCCGCGTATTGCGGCGGTAAGCTTTGTGGGATCTTCCGGCGTGGCGGAGCATATTTATAAAACCGCCAGCGCTTATGGTAAGCGCGTTCAGGCATTTGGCGCGGCGAAAAACCACGCGATTGTGATGCCGGATGCCGATCTTGATGCCACCGTGAATGCGATAATGGGCGGCGCGTTCGGCTCTGCGGGCGAGCGCTGCATGGCGCTGCCGGTGGTCGTCGCTGTGGGCGATGAAACGGCAGATAAACTCATTGCGCGCCTCAAGCCGCTGGTGGAGTCCCTGAAGGTCGGCCCGGGCTGTATGCGCGGAAAAGAAGAGAACGAAATGGGTCCGGTCGTCTCAGAGGCGCATCAGAAAAAAGTGCTGGGATATATTGATAAAGGCGTCAGCGAAGGGGCGACGCTGGTGGTTGACGGGCGCAAGCTGCGAGTTGCCGGTTTCGAAGAGGGTTACTACGTTGGCGGAACGCTGTTCGACAACGTGACGCCGGAAATGACTATCTGGCGCGAAGAGATTTTTGGCCCGGTACTGGGTATTGTCCGCGTGGCGGACTACCACAGCGCGCTGGAGCTGGTAAACAGCCATGAGTTCGGCAACGGCAGCGCCGTCTTTACCAGCAACGGCCACACCGCGCGTGAGTTTGTACATGATGTCCAGGCCGGAATGGTTGGGGTCAACGTGCCGGTACCCGTTCCAATGGCCTTCCATAGCTTTGGCGGCTGGAAACGCTCCGTATTTGGCGCACTGAACGTGCATGGGCCGGATGGCGTGCGTTTCTATACGCGTATGAAAACCGCCACCGTCCGCTGGCCGCAGGGTCAGCAAACCGTATCTGAATTCAGCATGCCGACGTTAGGCTAATCGGCGAAGGAGAATGCCATGTCTTTACTGGCTAAAGCAAAAAAAGAAGGGCAGATTCAGCACATCACCCCGCAGAGCGCGGGGTGGAAGTACATTGGTTTTGATGTCTGGATGTTAAAGAAAGGGCAAACCGTTACCCTGGAAAGCGGCGATCGCGAGCTGTGCCTGGTGCTGGTCGCCGGGCTGGCTTCGGTAAAAACCTCGCAGGCCGATTTTCCGAATCTGGGCCAGCGTATGTCGCCGTTTGAGCGGACCCCGCCCTGGTCAGTTTACGTGCCGCCGCAGGATAAAGTCGAAGTGACGGCAGATTCTGACCTTGAGCTGGCGGTATGCAGCGCCCCGGGTAAAGGAACTTTACCGGCTCGAGTTATCTCCCCGCAGGACGTGGGCGTAGAGCATCGCGGTAAAGGGCGTAACCAGCGGCTGGTGCACAATATTCTGCCGGATAGCGCGCAGGCGGACTGCCTGCTGGTGGTAGAGGTTTACACTGACGAAGGAGCGACCAGCTCATGGCCGTCGCACAAGCACGACACGGCGCTGCCGGGTCAGGAAACTCAGCTGGAAGAGACCTACTACCACCGTTTCGATCCGCCGCAGGGTTTTGCCTTCCAGCGCGTCTATACCGATGACCGTAGCCTTGATGCCTGTATGGCTCCCTACAACCACGATGTGGTCATGGTACCGCGCGGCTACCATCCGGTAGCGGCGATAGCCGGGTATGACAGCTACTACCTGAACGTGATGGCCGGTCCGGATCGCAAATGGATGTTTACCTGGGAAGAGGATCACGCGTGGATCAACAGCCCTGATTATCCCCGCCACGATTAACAACAGTTGAAGACAAAAAGGCCGGTTAGCCATGCTAGCCAGCCTTTTTGATCCTGTAGCCCGAATAAGATCGTCGTCGCAATTCTGCCACACCCCCGGCTAGCGCTGCGCTTAGCCGGGCTACGGGTTTACCGTCGTCTGCGGACAAGTCGCCCGGATAAGACGTTTACGCCGCAATCCGGGAATAATGAAAAATTTAAGCCAGCTGCTTCGTTTCTGCATCCTTGCTGCTGTTCAGCGCCAGCGAGACCGCCAGCGTCTGAGCCAGACACAGGGAGGCCACCTGCGAGCGGAAACCATCAACCTGCGCCTCGCGCACGACAAAGCAGACGTCGCTGAAGGCCGCCAGCGGGCTGACCTGGCTGTCGGTAATCGCTATCTGACGTGCTTTACGCTGCGCGCCGAGCTCCACCAGTTCAACCACTTCCCGCGCATACGGAGAGAAGCTCACCGCCACGACGACATCTTTCGGCCCGACCAGGCTGAGCTGTTCGGTAAACATGCCGCCCAGACCGTCAATCAGGAACGCTTTACGGTCCAGATGGCGCAGGGCGTAGGTCAGATAGGAGGCGACGCTAAAAGAGCGGCGCAGGCCGATAACGTAGATATTTTCCGCTTCCGCCAACAGCGCGACCGCACGCTGCAGATCGTCGCCGGAGGTCTGCATCGCCAGCTGCTGCAGCGCCTGAGTATTAACCATAGTGAACATATTCAGGATTTCGGTCGGCGTTTCCGGCGGGGTTGCGTCATCCGTGGTGGTCTGGCGGAACAGACGCGCGCGCTCGGTATAGTTAGCGGTCTCTTCCATCAGGTGCTGCTTGAACATCTGCTTCATTTCGTTGAAACCGCTAAAACCAAAGGCGTTAGCGAAGCGGATCAGCGTGGAAGGGGGGACGTCAGCTTGTTGCGCGATAGAGGCCACGGTATCGAAAGCCACGCTATTGCTGTTATCGAGAATATAGCGGGCTACCTGTTTCAGGCGTTTGCTTAACGTATCGTAGCGACGCCTGATTTCATCCTGCAAGATGGTAAGTTGGGTCGGATTATTGGCCATAGATTGCGCTCTGAGAAAATGAAAGGAATATAATTTCCAGTGTATCAAATGAAGCGAATTTTTCATTTACTACGATGAAATACGCGATTCATTTCACGAAGATCCAGAAAAAAGCCCGCATCTTGGGGAAAGGATGCGGGCCTGGTTAGTATCAGCCGCGGGCTTCTCGCCAGTAGCCGATGAGCGTGAGGTAGTTGCGTTTCACTTCGTTAATCAGCGCCTCGTCGCTGAGCTCTCCCTGCATCCAGCGCCGTGAAGGCTGGCCAAAAATGGTGCGTCCTACGGCAAAACCTTTGATCATCGGATGCTTCGCCGCTTCGGCAAAACCGGCGCGCAGACGGTCCGAAGGGGCGTCCAGGCCGAGGATTAAGATCCCGCGGCACCAGCTATCTTCGCGCGCGATCAGTTTGCCAATCCTTTCCCATTCCGCGCTCGACAGCGGCGGCAGCTTCCACCAGTCCGGCTGGATGCCCAGCTGATAGAAGTGCTCCAGCATGTCGTGGTAGTGGCGTTCATCTTTATCCGGGCCGTTTTCCGGCAGAATAATTTCCAGCAGCAGCTCATGCCCGGACTTGTTGCACGCCTGCCAGACTTCCAGCAGCAGCGCATCCTGTTCAGCGCGCAGTTCGGCAGGGTCGGCCGGGTGGTAGAAGACCAGGCATTTCACGACGTGCTCCAGCGGCCAGTCGATAAGCTGGGAACCGATGTTGCCATGTTCCAGGCGCAGCGGGCGCGAGCTTGGCATTTCAATCGGCCGGCCAATCCACCAGCCCTTGCCGGTGATGGCATTGAGCGAGCGCTGGCCGTAGGTGCCATCGGCGAGAATGCCGCTGCGGCCGTCAAGACCGGCTTCGTCTGCGGCGGCTTCCGCGGCCGCCAGCAGCAGCAGCTTCAGCTGCGGAATACAGGATTCATCACGCCCGGTTTCCAGCGCCAGGTCTGCCAGCTGCTTACGGTGGTCAAAGGCGAAAATGCACAGCTCCGGCCACGCCTGGCGGCGGCTGGTGACGCGATGGAGATGGTTGAGGCGAGCGTCGATATCCGGACGCGGGACAGATTCTGCTCGCGACAGATAGTCGTCAAGTTCGGCTTTGGTTGGCATCGCGGGCGCGCAGCCGTGACGTGAAACCACCAGCGCGCCGCAGGCGTTAGCGTAGCGACAGGCCTGCTCCCAGCCTTCGTCGTTAAGCCAGCCGCGCAGCAGGCCGGACATAAAGGCATCGCCAGCGCCGAGGACGTTAAGCACGTCTACGCGCACGCCCTGCTGCAGCGGCACGCTATCCCAGCTGTCGGGAATGTCGCCTTCCAGCACCACGCAGCCCATCGGACCGCGTTTGCAAACCAGCGTCGCTTTCGTAGCGTTACGCACGTTTTTCAGCGCGATCAGAGTATCGGTACTGCCGCCGGCAATATGAAACTCCTCTTCAGTCCCCACCACTAAATCGAACAGATGCAGGACTTCCTGCAGCTGGCTGGTCACCTGACCGGACTCAATGAAACGCGTTTCGCCGTCGCCTAAAGAGGTTAACCCCCAAAGCACCGGACGATAGTCGATATCCAGCGCCGTACGCAGGCCGTGACGGCGGGCGTACTCCAGCGCCTTCAGCACCGCTTCACGCGTGTTGGCGTGCGAAAGGTGGGTACCGGTTACCGCCAGCGCCCGGGAGGAGGCGATGTACTCTTCCTTAATGTCTTCTGGCGAAAGGGCCATATCGGCGCAGTTATCGCGGTAAAAAATGAGTGGAAATGTCTCCTGATCTTTAATCCCCAGCATCACTAACGCCGTCAGGCGCTGCTTATCGGTGATCAGATATTCGGTATCGACGCCGGCGCGGCTGAGCGTTTCGCGTAAAAAACGACCATTGTGCTCATCGCCCACGCGGGCAAGCATCGCCGATTTTAATCCCTGTATAGCGGTGCCGAAGGCGACGTTGCCGGAAGAGCCACCCAGGTACTTAGAAAAACTGGCAACATCTTCCAGCCTCGCGCCAATCTGCTGGGCATAGAGATCGACTGCCACCCGGCCAATACAGATGACGTCGAGTCGCTTTACTGCTGCATTCATAGCTAGGGTTTCCTTTTGCATTTCTGCTGTACGGAAGAGTCGGGATGCCGACAGCGTCTCCGAAAACAGCCTGAGGGTTATTGGTTATCCCTAGTTTGAGAAATAAATATTTCATTTGCAAACTAGATCGAAATTAAAAAACCAAAAATGTGAGGGATATACCACTCTGCCGCGCCGAGCCCCATTCTGCCTCAGATCCTGCGCGCCGAGGTAAAGCTGAACTACCGGCCATTTACTATCACTCTTTACCTATGATTTTTAAGGGGATATTAAGAGCAGTACCGCGTAAATTGCGTGTCATCCCGGATACAGGATGTGAATGAAACGGGTGAAATGCATAGAGAGTTTGATCCCTCTCGCAAAATGAAATATTTCTTCTGTATTTCTATTTAATGAAAAAAATGTTTGCCTATAATCCAGAAGTATTCCAGTGGCGTTAACGATTTTCCTGGCCCATCGCTTGTCACGCTGGGCGGGGTAAAACGCTGACCTACACGCAAATACTGAACAATAAGGATTGGGCAACATGGGCAAACTGAGACTGACAATGGCGCAGGCGCTGGTGAAGTTCCTGGATAACCAGTACCTGGAAGTCGATGGCGAAGAGCATAAGTTCGTTAAAGGCATCTTTGCTATCTTTGGCCACGGCAACGTGCTGGGAATGGGCCAGGCTCTTGAACAAGATAGCGGTGAAATGCGGGTCTATCAGGGGCGTAACGAGCAAGGGATGGCGCATGTCGCCACCGGTTTTGCCAGACAGTCCCTGCGTCGTCAGATTATTGCCTGCACCTCCTCCATTGGCCCCGGCGCGGCAAACATGATTACCGCTGCCGCCACCGCGACCGCCAACCGCATCCCTCTGCTGCTGCTGCCGGGAGATGTGTTTGCGACCCGCCAGCCTGACCCGGTGTTACAGCAAATTGAGCAGAGCCACGATCTCAGCATTACCACTAATGACGCGTTTCGCGCGGTGAGTAAATACTGGGATCGCATCACCCGTCCGGAACAGCTGATGAGCGCCTGCATCAACGCTATGCGCGTGTTAACCGACCCGGCGGAAACCGGTGCGGTCACGCTCTGTCTGCCGCAGGATGTCCAGGGCGAAGCCTGGGATTATCCGCAGTCCTTCTTTACCCGTCGGGTACACCGCCTTGACCGCCGTCCGGCCAGCGCCGCACAGCTGGCGGATGCGGTGGCGGCAATTAAAGCCAGCCGTAAGCCGCTGATCGTCTGCGGCGGCGGGGTGAAATACTCCGGCGCCGGCGAAGCGTTGACCCATTTTGCCGAACGCTACGGCGTACCGTTTGCCGAAACCCAGGCGGGTAAAGGCAGCGTTGTCTCTTCGCATCCGTATAACGTGGGCGGCGTCGGCGAAACCGGCTGCCTGGCAGCGAACCTGCTGGCGAAAGAGGCGGACTTAGTCATCGGTCTCGGCACGCGTTTCAGCGATTTCACCACCTCGTCAAAATGGATTTTCCAGCACCCGGGCGTGCGCTTCCTCAATATTAACGTCAGCAACTTCGATGCCTGGAAGCTGGATGGGATTCCGATGCTGGCGGATGCCCGCGAAGCCCTCACCGCCCTCGATGACGCCCTGTCCGGCGAATCCTGGCAAGCAGGCTGGGGCGAGCAGATTGAAAGCGTGCAGAGCCGCCAGCTGAAAGAGACCCAGCGCGTTTACCAGGCGGTATGGCAGGAAACCGCTTTCGTCCCGGAAATCGACGACCATCTGGATCGGGAATCGGTGTATCGCGAATTTCGCCAGATAACCGACTCCACCCTGACGCAAAGCAGCGTCCTTGGGGTACTCAACGAAACGCTGCCGGCGGATGCGGTGATTGTGGCGGCGGCAGGTAGCCTGCCGGGAGACCTGCAGCGCGTCTGGCGCAACCGGGCCACCAACACCTATCACGTTGAATACGGCTACTCCTGCATGGGGTATGAAGTCAGCGCCGCGCTGGGCGTGAAGTTAGCCCAACCGCAAAGCGAGGTCTATTCGCTGGTGGGCGACGGCTCATTCATGATGCTGCACTCCGAGCTGGTGACCTCCCTGCAGGAGCGCGCGAAGATCAACATCGTACTGCTCGACAACATGGCCAACGGCTGTATCAACAACCTGCAGATGGAACACGGTATGGACAGCTTCGGCACCGAGTTCCGCTTCCGCTGCGCCGAATCGGGCCAGCTGCAGGGCGGCCTGGTACCGGTAGATTTCGCCACCGTCGCTGCCGGCTACGGCTGCAAAACCTGGCGCGTCACGACGCTAGAAGAACTACGCCACGCGCTGGACGCCGCGCGCCGCGAAACCGTCAGCACCCTGATAGACATTAAAGTGCTGCCGAAAACCATGGTGCACAAATATGGCAGCTGGTGGAACGTCGGCGTCGCGCAGTCTGCGCTCTCCGAGCGGATCCGTAAGGTTGCGCAAATGATCAATGAAAAACGCGCTCAGGCGCGGGATTACTAAAACAGAACACAAACCCTGAACCCTACAAATCTCGGGAGAAAACCAACTATGTCACTCAAATTAGGTGTCATCGGTGCCGGCGCTATCGGTAAAGAACATATCCGTCGTTGCACTCAGGTACTGCAGGGAGCCACGGTAGTGGCGGTTTCGGATATCAACGAAGAGAACGCGCGCGCCGCGGTTGCGCTGCCGGGCGTGCATGCCGAAGTGTACGCCGACGGTCATGACGTGATTAAGGCCAGCGATGTGGATGCCATTCTGGTTACCTCATGGGACCCCACCCACGAAGAGTACACGCTGGCCGCCATCGCCGCCGGGAAGCCGGTGTTCTGCGAGAAGCCGCTGGCGATGAGCGCGGAAGGCTGCCGCCGCATCGTTGATGCGGAAATGAAAGCCGGTCGCCGCCTGGTGCAGGTCGGATTTATGCGTCCTTATGACGAAGGCTATCTGGCGCTGAAAAAAGTGATCGATGACGGCGATATCGGCGCGCCGCTGATGCTGCGCTGCGCGCACCGCAACCAGTCGGTAGGTGAGGATTACATCACCAACATGGCGATCACCAACACCCTGATTCACGAGCTGGATGTATTGCGCTGGCTGCTGAATGACGACTATGTTTCCGTGCAGGTGCGCTTTCCGCGCTCCACTTCCCACACCCATGCGCGCCTGAAAGACCCGCAGATCGTGTCGTTTGAAACGAAAAAAGGCACGCTGATCGACGTGGAAGTCTTTGTGAACTGTCAGTACGGCTATGACATCCAGTGTGAAGTGGTGGGGGAAACCGGTATTGCCCGCCTGCCTGAGCCGTCGGCTGTGCAGATGCGCAAAGCCGCTAACCTGTCGACCGCTATCCTGACCGACTGGAAGGATCGCTTTATCAAAGCGTATGACGTTGAGCTGCAGGCCTTTATCAATGATGTTCAGGCCGGCCAGCTGCACGGCCCATCGGCATGGGATGGCTACGCGGCATCCGTTGCAGCCGACGCCTGTATCAAAGCCCAGGGCACCAGCGAGCCGGTTGAGGTGACGCTGCCTGAGTGCCCTGATTTCTACAAACGCTAATCCCGCTTTGCTGACGGAACTTCTTTGCACAGGTAACGACGATGAAAATTGCTTTTGACGTTGATGTCATTAAAGACCTCGGGGTCACCCGAATGGTCCATCAGGTGGCGGAGTGGGGCTACAAGTACATTGAGCAATCGCCGCACCCGCAGATCAACCCGTTCTACAAGCACCCGCGCGCCAGCCGGGAAATTATGGCTGAGTACAAGCAGGCGCTGCGCGATACCGGCGTAGAGCTCTCTTCGTTTATCTGCGTCTACCGCTGGTCCGGTCCGGATGAGCTGCGCCGTCAGGCAGCAGTAAAAAACTGGAAACGGCTGATCGAAATCGCGGTTGAAATGGGTGTACAGGTGATCAACACCGAGTTCTCCGGCGATCCTAACCAGCCGGAGATTTGCGATGAGATGTTCTATCGCTCCATGGAAGAGCTGCTGCCGATTTTTGAGCGCGAAGGCATCCGCGTTGAAATTCAGGCGCATCCGTGGGACTTCTGCGAAGAGAACAACGAAACCGTCGATATCGTGAAGTCGTTCCGCAGCGATAACGTTAAGTACGTTTACAGCGTCCCGCACACCTTCTTCTATGACAAAGGCGTGGGTGACGTTGAGAAGATGCTGCGCTACGCGGGAAGCGATCTCTCCCATGTGCTGATCGCGGATACCCGCAACCATACAAAACACTGCCGCTATATCGTTAACCCACCGGGCGTAGATGCCGTCGTTCACCAGCACGTGGGCGTCGGGGAAGGGGATGTTGATTTCGACGCGCTGTTCCGCACCCTGCGCGATATGAAATTTGCCGAGCAGACCTTCAAGGTCGGCGGTGAGCCTATCGTGGCCACCTCGCTGTTCGGCTACCCGGAAAAAATGAAATACCAGGCAGTGGAAACCCGTGAACTCATCGAACGTGAATTGCTGCGCCGGTAGGCGCAGCGGCAGGAGCCCCCTACTATGAACAAAGATAACGTAAAACTGGCTATCGCCCCGATTGGCTGGACTAACGACGATATGCCGGAGCTGGGCAGCGAGAATACTTTTCAGCAAATCGTCAGCGAAATGGCGCTGGCGGGTTTTACCGGCAGCGAAGTCGGTAGCAAATATCCACGCGATCCGGCGGTTCTCAAGCCGATGCTGGATATCCGCGGCATTCAGATTTGCAACGCCTGGTTCAGCACCTTTTTTGCTAACGGCCAGCGGGAAAAAACTATTGATGAATTCGTTAACCACATGAATTTCCTGCATGCTATGGGCGCGAAAGTGATCGGCTGCTCGGAGCAGAGCGGCAGTATTCAGGGGCTGGAAAAGCCTATCCTGGAGAATGAGAAACCGTGCTTTAGCGAAGAAGAGTGGCAGCGGGTGGCGGAAGGCTATAACACCCTCGGTCGCCTGGCGGCGGAAAAGGGCATGCAGGTCTGTCTGCACCACCATATGGGTACCGGTATTCAGACGACGGCAGAGATCGACAAGTTTATGTCGCTGGTGGATGACAAGGTCTTCCTGCTCTACGACACCGGACACGCCTGGTATTCCGAAGGCGGCGAAGAGCCGATGCTGGCGATTCTGAAAAAATATCTGCCGCGCATTAACCATGTCCACCTGAAAGACGTACGTCCGCCGGTGATCGAGCAGGTGCGCCGCGAAGGGCTCTCCTTCCTGGATGGCGTGAAGAAGGGGACCTTCACCGTGCCGGGCGACGGCGTCATTGATTTCCGTCCGGTGTTTAAACTGCTGGACGAGCATGGCTATAAAGGCTGGATGGTGGTTGAGGCCGAGCAGGATCCGGCGCTGGCTAACCCATTCGAATACGCCGTAAAAGCGCGCAAATACATCCGCGAGACGGCAGGAATCTAATCGTTGTTTCATTTTCAGGCCATACGCCGTATGGCCTGCTTTTTTTGCCCCATCACTCAGCAGTAGCTCAAGACGTAGAACGAAAACAACACGTCGGTGAGGCCTCGGCCTCTGCATTCAGACTAGAGCAAATCTTCCCTCAAACAAGGCGGGTTACTGGAGTCTATTATGTCTAAGGAACAATATCTTACACTCAATAAAGCGTCGGGACCGAATAGCGATACCCCGACAACGCCCTTTGTAAAAGTTGTCGCCCTGATCGCGACGCTTGGCGGTTTACTTTTTGGCTATGATACCGGGGTGATTTCCGGTGCCTTACTCTTTATGGGCACCGAGCTTCATCTCACTCCCTTTACCACCGGCCTGGTCACCAGCTCGTTGCTGTTCGGTGCCGCCTTTGGCGCACTGCTATCTGGCAATCTGGCGAATGCGGCGGGCAGAAAGAAAATTATTCTGTGGCTGGCGGTGCTTTTTGCCATCGGCGCGATAGGTACCTCTATAGCGCCGGACGTTAACTGGATGATTTTCTTTCGTCTTATTCTCGGCGTCGCGGTCGGCGGGGCGGCGGCTACCGTTCCGGTCTATATTGCCGAGATAGCTCCCGCGAATAAGCGCGGACAGCTGGTTACTTTGCAGGAACTGATGATCGTATCCGGTCAACTGCTGGCCTATATTTCTAATGCCACGTTCCATGAAGTCTGGGGCGGGGAAAGCACCTGGCGCTGGATGCTGGCAGTGGCGACGCTACCCGCCGTGCTGCTCTGGTTTGGCATGATGTTTATGCCGGATTCACCGCGCTGGTACGCGATGAAAGGGCGCCTGGCGGAAGCCCGTCGCGTGCTTGAGCGCACCCGGCATAAAGATGATGTTGAGTGGGAGCTGCTGGAAATCACCGAAACGCTGGATGAACAGCGCAATCTCGGTAAGCCCCGGTTCAGCGAGATTATGACCCCGTGGTTGTTCAAGCTGTTTATGATCGGTATTGGTATAGCGGTTATTCAGCAGCTTACCGGTGTAAATACCATTATGTACTATGCCCCCACGGTACTGACCTCGGTTGGTATGACTGATAATGCCGCGCTGTTTGCCACTATCGCCAACGGCGTAGTCTCAGTATTGATGACATTCGTTGGCATCTGGATGCTTGGCAAAATTGGCCGTCGCCCAATGACCATGATTGGTCAGTTCGGCTGCACCGCCTGCCTGGTCTTTATCGGTGCGGTCAGCTATCTGTTGCCGGAGACGGTTAACGGCCAGCCTGATGCGCTGCGTGCCTATATGGTTCTGGCAGGGATGTTACTGTTTCTGAGCTTTCAGCAGGGGGCGCTGTCGCCGGTGACCTGGCTGCTTATGTCGGAAATTTTCCCAACCCGCCTGCGCGGTATTTTTATGGGAGGGGCGGTATTTTCAATGTGGATTGCCAACTTCCTGATCTCCCTGTTCTTCCCGATACTGCTGGCGTGGTTAGGGCTTTCAGGCACCTTTTTTATCTTCGCCGGTATTGGCGTATTTGGCGCGATATTCGTCATTAAATGCGTACCGGAAACTCGCCACCGTAGTCTTGAACAAATCGAGCACTATCTGCGGGATAAGCTGGACACCAGTGAAGAAGGGCAGGCCGCCAGGGCCCGGCGAATAGTGGCTGAATCGCAGGCGAATAAAGTGTAACGCTGAGCGGTATCTGCGATGCTGGATAGGTACTCAGCGGTCTGTACGGCCCGGGCTAATGAGCCGTATCGAACGATCCCCTCCCCCTTGAAACAGGGGGAGGGGGTACACTGCTTCCGTACGGTATGACAGAAGATACCTCAACTATCGACGGGGATAGCGAGGGAAAGAGCTACTTCACTTCCGCCAGCGCGGTCTTATCGACGTAGGGCTTCATCAACGCATCGGCTTCCTTCTGCGCCGCCTGCACCGCGGCTTCCGGGGTAACATTGGCATCATTGACCACCGCGGCCAGCTGGTTTTCCATCGCCTTACGCACGGCAACGGTCTCCCAGGTGGAGTACCACGGATGGGCATACTTCAGCTGTTCGAGGGCGATAGCCGCGCGCGGATCCTGCTGCAGATACGCCTTCATTTCCGGCGTATCGTAGGCGGCCTTACGCGGGGAGAAGTAACCGGTAAAGCGACTCCAGGCGCCGTTGACCTGCGGGCTCACCAGATACGTCAGGAACTGATACGCCGCTTTTTTCTGCGCGTCGTTGATGCCCTTGAAGCTGACCAGGCTGGCGCCGCCGATCGGTACCGCCCGCTGCTCTTTAGCCGGCAGCATCGCCACGCCCAGCTCAAAATCTTTGCTGTTCTCGCGCATAAAGCCCAGCGCGCCGGTGCTCAGCATCGCCATTCCGACTTTGCCGGAGAAGAAGCTGGCGCCGATCTGTTTCGAATTTAACACCCCGGAAGGCATCACTTTGTCTTTATAGACCAGGTTCTGCCAGAAGCGCAGGGCGCCGATGGTGGTTGGCGTGTTGTAATAGACTTCGCCCGGATAGTCCTCGTTAAAGTATTTCCCGCCGTTGGCGCGCACCAGCGCCGAGAAGATCCAGCCGCCGTAATCATCGTTGGTCGACGGCAGCATGATCCCCCACTGGCCTTTGCTTTCGTCGGTCAGCTTTCTGGCGTCCGCCAGCAGCTCGGCCCAGGTTTGCGGCGGCTGTTTGATCCCGGCCCGATCGAACATCGTTTTGTTGTAGTAGAGGATCGGCGTCGAGTTATGGAACGGGATCGCATAGGTGGTGCCCATCACCTGGGCGTTTTTATGCATGGCGGGCCAGAACGCCTTCACCAGAAAATCCCCCGCTTTTTGATCGCCATACTGGAACAGTTCGTCCATCGGCAGGATCTCATCTTTCAGCGCCAGATCGGTGGTGAAGTTGGCGGACATAATCACCAGCGCGGGCGGCTGCCCGGCTTTCTGCGCTGATTCGGCTTTGATCTTGGTAGTGTCGTAGTTGCCGGTAAAGATCCCGCGCACTTCGACATCCTGCTGCGACTCGTTGAATTGCTTAATGACGCGGGTCATCTCCATGGTCAGCTTGCCGTCCACCGGCGCCGGAAACATGAAGTCGATCTTCTCTTTCGCCAGCGCCGCGCCGCTCAGGGCAAGGCTGAGCCCAACCGCGAGAGCGGTGAGAGGTTTAAACATGGTCTGTCTCCATCAGTAAATTATGCTGTTTCTCAGCATGAAAAAGATGCACATCGGCAGGTGAAAAGCCGAGGATCAGCGAATCGCCTTTCTCCGGCACCGCGCCGCGATGGCGACGGCTAAAGCGTAAGGTGCCGATGGGGGTACTGACGTGGAGCAAATAATCGGCTCCCATCAGTTCTCGTTGCAGCACGGTGGCGGGCAAGCGCAGATGGTTCTCCTCCACGCGGTCGCTGATATGTTCCGGGCGAATGCCTAACCACACTCGGGATTCATCACGGTAGCGCGGCGGCAGCGGATAGCGCAGCTCACCCAGTAATACCTCACCATCAGCGCAGGGCAGTGAGAGCAGATTCATCGCCGGAGATCCGATAAACCCGGCGACAAACAGGTTGGCCGGGTTGGCGTACAGATACTCCGGTCGCCCGACCTGCTGTACGTGGCCGCTGTTCATCACCACGATGCGGTCGGCCATCGACATCGCTTCCGTCTGGTCATGGGTGACGTAGACGGTACTGGTTCTGAGCTGCTGGTGGAGATCCATAATGCTGTCGCGCACTTCGCTACGCAGGCGGGCGTCGAGGTTGGAGAGCGGCTCATCCATCAGGAACAGGCGGGGATTGCGCACAATCGCCCGCGCCATCGCCACCCGCTGCCGCTGGCCGCCGGAGAGCTTCGCCGGTTTGCGATCGAGCAGGGTATCCAGCTGCAGCATCTGCGCGACTTTATCCACCCGCGGCTGCCAGCTGGTCTTCTCCTCTTTGCGCACCTTCATGCCGAAGGTGATGTTGTCGCGCACCGACAGGTGCGGAAACAGCGCATAGTTCTGGAAGATCATCGCGAAATTACGCTCTCTGGGCGACATTTCGGTGATGTTCTCATCGTGCAGCCAGATCTCCCCCTCGCTGACCGGCTCCAGCCCGGCGAGCAGGCGCAGCAGGGTGCTTTTACCGCAGCCGGACGGGCCCACCAGCACCACGAATTCCCCTTCGCGAATATCCAGCGACAGGGCGCTGAGGGCCGGTTTACCGTCAAACTGTTTACTGATGTTTTGCAGACTAAGCATGGCGTTTAGCAATCTTCCGTTGGGCAGCTGATATTTTCGTCGTACATCCACGGTCCAGCGTAGTGGGTCAGAGGGTGCTGATAGCTCACCCACTGCTCGTCGACCTGGCGATGCATCAGGCACGACGCCGGAGAGAGGTCGTAGTACGGTCGGGTATCTTCATAAAAGTAGGGCACCTGGTGGACGGTTCCCGGGATGGTGGAGATGACGGCCTGGCGATACTGAGTCATGGTCAGGCTGTGGTTATGGCCGCAGAAAATGCGCGTCAGCGACGGGAAACGCTCAACCAGCGCCAGCAGACGATGGCCGTTTTCGCAGGCGATAGGGTCCATCTGCGCGTTGCCCAGCGGCAGCGGCGGATGATGCATAAATACCGTCGCCGGTTTATCGCCGCCATCAAACAGCTGGGCTTCCAGCCACTTGATGGTTTCCTCGGTCAGCCAGCCTTTCGACGTACCCGCCCGGCTGGAGTCGATAAACAGCAGGCGAGTGGCAAAATCGTCTACCGCGTAGTGCATGTTTTGCGCGTCGCGGCCGAGCTGCGGGCACAGCGGATGCAGGTACTCCAGAAACAGCGCTTTATCGTCGTGGTTGCCGGGAATGAGATACAGCGGATAGTTCAGGCTGCCGAGGATCTGGCGGGCGACCTCATACTCTTCCGGGCGGCCGCAGTTGACGATATCGCCGCTCACCACCACCGCGTCCGGACGCTCCTGCAGGGCGTTCAACTGGGAGACGACGTCGGCATTGGCGGCGTTGACGTCAATAAAGCCGTACAGCTTCTGGCTGCGGCTGCGGAAATGGGTATCGGAAATTTGCGCTAACAGCATGAAGAGCTCCTTATTTGATCCCGGAGAAGCCGAAGCTTCGCAGGAACTGTTTCTGGAAGAGGATAAACGCCAGCATCAGCGGCAGGCAGACCATCAGCGTGCCGGCGCCGATGATGCCCCACTGACCGCCGGATTCGGCGCCCATGGCGAACGAGACCAGCCCCACGGTCAGCACCTGTTTGTCCGGGTCGTTCAGCATCATCAGCGGCCACAGATACTCGTTCCAGTGGTAGGTAATGCTGACGGTGGCGAAGGCCAGCACCGACGGCCAGGACATCGGCAGCAGCACGCGGAACAGCACCTGCCACCAGCGACAGCCCTCCATCAGCGCCGCCTCTTCCAGCTCTTTGGGTATGGCCAGAAACGCCTGACGCATCAGGAACACGCCGAACGCCGAGGTGAAGTAGGGCATCATCACCCCGGTGAGGGTGTTGAGCAGGCCGAAGGTTTTCAGGGTCAGCATGTTCGGCACCATCATCACCACCGGCATGATCATCAGCTGGACGAGGAACATCAGGAACAGCGTCTTCTTGCCGCGGAACTCGTGGCAGGCGAAGACGTAGCCGGCGGTGGTGATGGTCAACAGCTGCACGAAGAAGGTGCCGAAGGTGAAGATAAGGGTATTGGCGTAGAGGCTCAGCCAGTCGGCGCTGGCCCAGGCATCGCGAAAGTTATCCAGCGTCAGCGGCATACGGGGCAGCAGGGAGGCCATATCCTCGCCGAAGGTCGTGGCGCTAAACGAGGTCGCCAGCATCCATAAAAACGGGCTCATCCACAGCAGCGCCAGGCAGCACATTAATACCGTGAGCGTAAAGGGCTGCGAGCGGCGCAGGCGCAGCCAGAGCGGGCGCGATGCGCTGTGCGATCGCAGCGCCAGCGGCGAGATTTCAGCGCTCATAGTGCGCTCCTTTCTCCAGCAGTTTGAGGTTAATCAGCGAGAAGGCAAACAGCCCGGCCAGCGTCAGGAAGGTGGCGGCGGAAGCTTTACCTAAATCATGGGTGTCCCAGGCGAGGTTCTGGATGTAGTAGAGCAGCACTGTCGTGGCGTTATCCGGCCCGCCGCGGGTCATCACTGCCACGTGGTCGATCTGGGTGATGGAGTAGATCAGCGCCGTGGTTATCACGAAGCTCAGGGTCGGGCGCAGCAGCGGCAGCGTGACCTTAAAGAACACCTGCGTGCGGGTGGCGCCTTCCATGATCGCCGCTTCGCGCGTGGAGGACGGAATGCTTTGCAGCCCGGCGAGGAAAAACAGCATGTAATAACCGGCGAACTTCCACACGCCAATCAGCGCCAGCGCCAGCAGCGCGCTATTGCTGCGCCCCAGCCAGTTGTTGTTCATCGGGCCAAACAGCTTCGCCAGATAGTGGTCGAGCAGGCCAAGGCCGGGCATAAAGATAAACAGCCACAGCGCGGCGGCGCTGACCATCGGGATAATCATCGGGAAGAAGAAGGCGGTGCGCAGCCAGCGGTTGACGCGGTGATTCTCGGTCAGGGCGACCGCCAGCAGTAGGGCGAGGGTCACGCCCGGTACCACCGTCAGCAGGATATAAAGCAGGTTATTCACCAGCGACTGCCAGAAGACGTTGTCGGCGAACAGACGACTAAAGTTCTCCAGCCCGACATACTGGCCGCCGTCGCTGACCATGCGGGTATCGAACAGGCTGTCATAAATCGATCGCCCGAGGGGAAACCAGGTAAACAGTAATAAAAACAGCAGGGAAGGCGACAGTATCAGCCAGGGAAGCCAGGTTTTTCTCATGGTGGCGGACGTCTCATTCAGGCGTTTGTAGAAGCCCGGATTGTGAGAAGGATTGACTGCAAACGTATGGCGGGGAGATGACGGTTTAATGACCAGGGAAACAAGCGCCGGGCAGACGGGCCGCCCGGCATCACCCCGGCCAGTGGCGTTCAGGCCGCGCGGCTGCGGCCTGAAGCATGATGAGGAACGATCAGAAGTCGGCTTTCAGCACCACGCGGTAGCGGGCCTTGCCCTCGCGAACGTGCTTCAGCGCCTCGTTGATCTGCGACATCGGGAACAGCTCGGTGGTTGGCGCGACTTTGCTGCGTCCGGCAAATTTCATCAGCTTGCGCAGCTCGGACGGGTTGCCGGTGGCCGAGCCGGAGATACTGCGGTCGCCGCCAATCAGGGTAAAAGCGGGGACCGGGAACGGCTTCATTACCGCGCCGACGGTGTGGAAGTTGCCGCCGTACGCCAGCGCTTCAAAGTACGGCTGCCAGTCGAGATCGACGGCGACGGTGTTGATAATCAGGTCGAACTGGCCGGCCAGTGCCTTTAAGGCTTCGGGATCGCGGCTGTTCACCACGCGATCGGCGCCCATTGCCAGTACTTCCTGCTCTTTCGCCGGGTTAGAGCTAAAGGCGGTGACTTCCGCGCCCATCGCGTGCAGCAGCTTGATGGCGATATGGCCGAGGCCGCCAATGCCGATGACGCCGACGCGGCTGTTCGCCGTGACATGATGCATCAGCAGCGGTTTGAAGACCGTGATGCCGCCGCAGAGCATCGGCCCGGCGGATTCAAGATCGACGTTTTCCGGCAGCGGGATCACCCATTGCCAGTCGGCGCGCAGCTTATCGGCGAAGCCGCCGCGGTTGATGATGGTGGGCACCGAGCCTTCCAGACAGTTCACGTGGTTGCCGCTGATACAGGCGTCGCAGTGGCCGCAGCTGCGCGCCGTCCAGCCAATGCCGACCTTCTGGCCAACCTTCAGCCCCTTATCCTGCGCCGCGCTGCCCAGGGCCGCCACCCGGCCAATCACTTCGTGACCGGCCACCAGCGGATAGCTCGACATGCCCCATTCATTGTCGATCATCGACAGGTCGGAGTGGCAGATCCCGCAGTACTCCACCTGCACTTCGACATCTTCCGGCTTAAGGTCGCCGGCATCGTACTCCCACAGCGACAGATCGGCGCCCGGTTCTTTGGCGGCGTAACTTTTAATAGTGCTCATGACAGTTTCCTTGGGTTTGGCGTAGTTAAGAAGGAAGTGTAGAGCATGGGGCGAGGGGACGCTTGGCAGAAGGAGGGGGGAAGCTTACGCAAGCCGGCTTCTCCGCGAGAGAGAAGCCATCGCGATAGTTCAGCTTTTGAGCAACAGCGCGTTGAGCCAGATTTCGCTCCGCTCCGGGCGCTTATCCACCGTCTGCCACATGTTGGCGAGACGGATATCCGCCAGCGGTTCGACCAGCGTCGTTAGCCCTGCTTCATCGAGATCGGTAAACCGCCGCCCCTCTTTTTCTCGCTCGCCTGAACCGTATTTAAATGAGACGTACCAGACACCGCCGGGTTTGAGGGCCGTAGCCAGTTTGTGCATCACTCCCGGCAGCTCAGCGGCGGGAACGTGCAGCAGCGAAGCGCAGCACCAGATGCCGTCATATCGTGCGCTTTCGCTGATACTTTGAAAAGTCGCCTGACGCACGGCCAGTCCGCTGTGTTGCGCAGCCCGCTCGACCATGGCCGGTGAGGCGTCAAACGCCTCGACCCGGTAGCCCATATCGGCAAAGGCTTTGGCATCGCGTCCGGAGCCGCATCCCGCATCGAGGATCAGCCCGTTCGGTTCAATTGCCCCGATAAAAGGCGCGTACAGAGAGGTCATATCGACAGCGACGGTTGAAGCCACAAAGCTGTCAGCGTTCTGCTGGTAGTAGTTGATTGTCATCAGAATATATCCGTTCCGGCGGCCTGAGGTTCCCATTCATGAAGGAGCGTAATGCGCGCAGTGTTCCAGATTTTGGCGAGGAAGTCATCGCGGCGGGCGGTCGTGTTGCCGGTCTGACGGATTAAGGTTTCACGCAAGGGAAGGTGGCTGGTAATAAAATATTCGTTTCTGTCGCGCAGGCGGCGCAGCAATTTTGCCGACGGTACCCGCATAAACTTGCCTTTCTCCCCGCGGTTGCAGCTCTTGCAGGCGAGAACCAGGTTCCAGACGCCGTTGATATTCGCCACCTCGCCGCGCGCCGCCCACGGGATAAAGTGGTCAACGTCGGCCAGGTTCTCATCCCCACTTTCGAGACTAATCGGCGCATAGCAGTAAAAGCAGCGGCCTTTTTGGTAGCCGTTCAGGCTGTCGCGACAGCTGGAGATGGCAACCCGTCGGGTATTCAGGGTGCTAAAGAGCTGCTGTTCGGCGGCATCATATTCCACGGCGATCAGGTTGCTGGCGATATTCATCGCCCACGCCTGCTCCACCAGACGCCAGCGGGCGTCCGTTTCGTGGATCAGGTTCTGGTACTGCTGGCGCTCCGTCAGAGAATAAAAGTCGTCGGTCAGGCGGATGCCCTGATGCGTTTTACGCTCGTCGATAAAAAAGCGCCTGGCGATTTCGCCCTGGTTCACGTTATGAAATTTATCCAGCACCACGCTAAAGCCGAGCTTGACCGTTGCCGCGATGAGTTGATCCTGGGTTATCTCCTGGCGATTGAAGCGGTTACAGGCGCTGAGAAACTGGCTTTTTGGCGACGTGATCTGTTTGGGGGCGTGCTCAAGATGGCGACACAGATGCCGGCTGAACGGCACCGCCAGCTCCTCGAGGCGTATCAGATCGCTACCATCGTGGCGGATATCGTACAGCGCATGCGCCAGCGCAAACTTATAGGAGGCGACGTTTTTGCCAAAAAGAATAATGCCGCGCCAGTAGTTCTCCAGCGTTGGTTCGATCTGATAGAAGCGCATTGCGGAAATCCTGTTTTGGGAAAGTACCGGCGTTATTACGCGTACTAATAACAGGATCTGATAACAAATTGCCGAAAATGTAAACCGAATTGAGCCGTTTGCAGGATTTTGCGAGCAGACTCGGAGAAAGAGGAAACCGCGAGTGGAAAAGGTGAGAACGAGAGGTTTACTTGCGGAACGTATTGAATGTTGACCGAAATGCGGCTTGCGCTGTTTTTTTCAACACTTAGCGCGGCAATCGCACTCTGCCGCTTGCGCAGCAGCCAGTGACAGGTATAATCCAGAACGTTTTCCGTATCCTTTCCGTGCCGGAGTGGCGAAATCGGTAGACGCAGTTGATTCAAAATCAACCGTAGAAATACGTGCCGGTTCGAGTCCGGCCTTCGGCACCATACAAAGCTTTTTTAAGTCTACTAACGTCTACTTTAGTCCATAAAAACAGTAAGTTAAGCATGTGTCTGGCTTTTCTTAGTCTGTCCACGTCTACTTACTTCTATCCACATATACCAACTATAGGGCAGGATCGTCTACCGGGGCGGGGTCAGTCCAGTCAGCGTCAATCATTGCCTGTATAGCTTCAGGTACATTACAGGTAAAAAGAGCAGTTTGACCTTTGTCATTGCAGGTATTTATATCCACGCCAACCTTAAGGCAACGAAGGACACCATTTTTTGACTTTACACGGAAGAGGTTATTTTTATTACTTTCGTTTTGCATCATTGTTTATCTCCTTTTTGTTGTTTTCAGAATATTAATGACAGCAGATTTTACGTTATTAAAATTTATTTTTCTTTCTATAAAAATATTTTTATTCTTTTTTAAGATAATAGGGGAGTATGGTTACGCTATTCATCTATGAAAAATAGCAAAATATGATAGATAACTAATGCCAAACTGATCATATTGAAAATACGGGTTTGGTCTTGGCTGGAGGCCTAAGACATTATGTTATTGTTTTTATCTCGCGATTGCCTATAAGTATGTGGAATATGGTTGCCAATTGTCTTGAATTGTCATTTTTTCACTATTAATATGATCCATGGCTTATTCCATCGGTCATGTCTTGATGTGCTAAGTCATAATGATTAGTTCAGTAAAACTATAAAACATATGAAGAAAGTTGGCGAGGTTTGACTGATTTTTATTTCTGTTATATAGCCTTGCTTATTAAGTTCTGACTACTCAGTAAGCCGCAATCTTGCAATCCTACGTCTATTCTTAGTACGAGGTATGATGGCTTAATAAGATGAAGGTCAACTGCGAGCGAAAGGCAGCCATACTGAGCCTAAAAATGGCGATGATTATCAAATTCGGAATAACTATTACTAAGATCGTGGTTTGCTAATCGATGAAGAGCAAGCTATGACGGATATAAAAATTCCTCTCCTTATCCTGATATTAATAAGGAGAGGTGGATTTTTATTGCTGTGGTTCTGGTTTAGAAATTTCCGTTATAAATTTCTTAGCAACAGCGGACTCATATTTTCGATAATCATCAAGATATTGAACATCTATATGATTTTTGAAGCGGACATTAAATTTATTCGCAGTCCCAGTTTTATCATCTTTACGTTCATCAGTTGGTCTGAAAAATTTATTGTAGCGACGTGGAGATACACCCTCAAAGTCACAAAATATAACTTTAGATGATTCTTCATTCTTTGTTATCGCATCATTATGCAGGTCAAGGGCAAGACTTTTATCAAAAGGTTCTATATATACCACTTTTTTAATTCCTGCAGCGACAATATGCCTTGCACAGTTATGGCAGGGATAGGTAGTCGTATAAAGAATTTTATCTTTAGTATCGCCATTTTGTTTTCTGGCCATTGAAGTAATTACGTCCATTTCAGCGTGAATTGATCTGGAGTATTCCATCACGCTAGAAATCTTGCTGTCTTTGTAAATACCTTCTGCAATTTTGTCTAAGCTGTTTAAAAGTCGTGTCAGATTAATATCTGCAACAGCTTGTCCAGCGGAGATGCCTAACACAGCACTGACTTCATTTGATAATACTTTTTTTATGCGTTCTTTAATTTTTATTTTATTTGTATCATTATAACACTTACCACTTTTATGAACACACCGATGATCGTTATCAAAGTCATCACTGCTATATAATCCGCCACCAGCTTTAGGCACGTCGTTCTTGCCTACTGCGAGCAGATTCCCTTCATCATCAAAAAGCGCAGCACCTACCTGACGCGACAGACAAGCTGATTGTAATGATGTTGAAAAAGCAGCGTACATGCCTTTTTCATTAAATGTTGGTGTCAAACCGTTTTTACCATGAATAAGGCCAAAAAAACGTTCAATCTTCTTCTTTAATTCACTTTTTTGACTGAAGTTATTTTTAATGAAAAAATCTGAATCAAGAATGGTTTCTCCTGTTCTTTGTCCATGCGGTTCAGAGGATTTATTATCAATGTTAATAATTAAATGGAGGTCGTCCTTTGTTGATTCGTCAGCAATGAGATTAGGTATTCGGTAATCTAAATCGCGCAAAATTCCTAATAAGTAAAAATTGTGCTGGTATATAACTCTGAACAATTCTACTTCTTCTGGTCTTTTGAATTGATCAATGATGAAGACTGTGCCTTTATAATCTTCATTAGTATAATCAATGTTTTTTTTCTCTGAGGCGATTGCTGCAATCGCAGCTTCAGCCAGTAATTCATTTCTGTTGTAATATTTACGAAGTCTATTAGCAATATCTTGAAGCTTTAAGTGTCTGTTAACTTGAGTACTCTTGGATGCCATTAGTGCTGCCGGCTCAAAATAAATTGAACTTTCCAGGAGTGCACTTATTCGAATATGCACAACATTGTAATCCCACTCTTTGGATATTTCTTCGGCTATTTCGTTTATTGTTCTCATGCCGCAACCAACATATCCACACAATCCAAGGTAGATATCTTTTGATTGTCGTGAGCTCAGGAATTCCATTGATGATGCTGATGTGGAGTCTTTTTTTTCATCCCGTTTTTGCGATGTTTTTTTTGCTGCTTCTGCCATTGCTAATTACCTAATCAAAATTTATATCAGTATTCATGATTTCAATAAATGCATCGAGGACTTCTTTATTTTTCTTCCTGTCTTCAAATGAAATGACATTATCATAACTAAATGTCGTTAATTCAATGCAAATAGAATCAACCTGATCATTGGCAACTACGGTAGATTCTATTTCATTAAATGTTATTACATTCATTTATCGCATCCAAACATAATAAAAACCATATGGCCGTAAGTGTACAACAAAACCATGCACTTTCCCTTCTTTTTCGGGGGGGAAGTGTGGTGCACATCATGTTTTTCCCCGCTCATGAAAGTGCTTACCTGTTATACAAGGCCATTCATGCTAAACAACACATTGAATTTAATAAGTATTTACGTTTTTTTCTACCGCTACGTGAATGTCTTTGCATCCACGCATCATACCGGGGGGTCTGATCACCGAGCTGGCGCTTGAACGCAGACGACGCTGTAAATTGGGATTTCAGGCGTACAGATCACGTGTATTCTGTACAGTGTCGCGTTGTGTAGTGGCTATCTGGCAACGATAAGAACAGTTCAGAGGCCGGAATTCACCTGCCGCGCACTGGATCAATTGGCCTTTGAGCATGAAAGGGAATGCGGCTTATACAGCCGGGAAGCCGGCATGCAACTGATTGATTGAGAGTTTTGATTGGGGATTCAGAGATTAGTGCATTTGACCTGCTTCCTTTTCTAACCGAAGGGAAGAAAAGCAAGGGGAATCCGAAGGAGTAAGCGCAGCGGCTTCGTAGGGTTAGCCCTTGCTTTACTATAAATCACTGATAATCGTTTTTATTCTTTCTAGATGGTGGTATTTTTTAAATTTCTTAAATACAACATTTCTTTTTTTGAAATGGTTTCGGCCATCACTTCATTGATGTACTCTGCAAGAGTATTTGAAATTGATGCTATTAAATCAAGCTCATCTTGTTCTAAGGAGTTTTCGATAGTTGAGTCGCAATTAAATGAAATATCCCTGGCGAATAATTTTTCATTTATTTCTTCAGTTATAATGGTAAAGCTTAAATATAACGGTGAAAATGAAGTTATTAAACCCCATTCTTTATTAAAAGTATGATATGAATGTTCTGCCTTGGTTTTGGATAGGAATCTCTTAACTGGTTTATTACTATCCTTTGAAATTATAAAATAAAAAGGTATATATTTATCATCAATACTAAAAAACTTTAGGTGCTTCGTCAAAAACTGAGGAATTAAAATCAAAGGGTAATAAACGACTACAAGAATATACTTTGATGAGGTTAACACTATTTCCATATAAACACTTTTAATAAATCCGAATATTAACCACCGTTGTATTGACATAATTAAATTATGATATAGAACAAAACTAGTCGGCGGAAATAACGGGAGAGCATAAATGATAAAAATAATCTTTGAAGATAACATATCAGAAATCCTTAGAGGAGTAAACAAAGTATTTAGCAATTATAAAGTGTTTGTAAGTGAAGATAATGTAGTGTTTACCAATAAATTCCCCATAGGTATAAAACTATATAATGTAAAAGAACATGGAACAGGAGAAAGTGTGATTAATGGAATAATTATGTTGAAAGAAAAATATGAAATAAATGTTATCTATTTAGAATTGGTAAATCGAGAATTACGAAAAATTGACTATTTGCACAAGAGTCATAAACTTAGTGATGAATATTTTTCAAATATTACAGTTGATTTTAGGTATATTTTAAAGGAAATGAGGGTTTCAACAGAAGATAAAAAAAATGAAATTTTGTCAAATATAAATATTATTAATGCTATGAAAGTAATCCAGTATGCAATATACACTAACTATATAAATCCAGCTTTGATTAGCTATATTTTAAATGGATACTTGTCATTATTAAATAAACATACTAATTTTAGCGAAATGGATAACTTATTTTATTTAAGATATCTTTGCGTTAATGCTTGTGATCTGGATAACTTCAAAATCTCGGCGTTTAAAATACATAAATAATATAAATAATATATTTAAAGAGGATTGTAGAAAATCGAGCTTTCTTTAGCCCCCTTTGGGGCATCGGTTATGCCCCAGTTAATATTATTAATCCATAAAATATAATAATAAATTTATTATATATATGATGTCAGTGTTGTGCGGTTATTTGTTGAATCATTTAAATGGGGCCTTCAAGAATTCTAATCCATCTTTTTTAGTGAATATTTCAAAATTAGTTTCAAGATCTCTTCGATTTGTATTCTCTAATTCGTAAAGTTCACCATTTGCTCCTAAAAATGGGGCTGTTTGTGAAAATTCATCAGGTGCAAAACCAATGCAAATTAGTGGTAAGGATATTTGAGATATGTAGGCTCTATTTTTTAGTTCTTGAAATGAACCATTTCTATTTGATACAGGCCAAATTCTAGTGGCTGAGTTTCTCTTATCAATACTTGTAATGAAGCAACCTCCGTCAATATGACCATCGTGGAAGAGATTGTTCAGTTTGTTGATGGCTCTAAAAGAACTAGCAACATTTCCTGTTTCAAATTCTATACCAATTTTATAATGATAATTTACCTTCTCAATATCGAATAAATGTTCTATGTCATTAAGTTCTGGTATGTTAAAACATAATCTATCAACATACATCCCATAAAACATAGGAAATAATGTGTATATTACATTATTGGGGAGTTTTTTGGATTCTATATATTTAAATGCTACTTCCAGTATTTTATTTTTATCTTTTATTCTATACGCAAATCCATTATATTCGACTTTTATTAGCCCATCTATCCTTTGTTGATTGAAACTATTTTCACCCAAACAATTAGGCAATAAACTTAGATTATGTTGAAATTTACTGGAAATAAATGATGCAGAGTTCATTACACAAGGTGTTATTCGATTGTTGCTTTGCTTTCTCATGAATGAACTATCATTGATAATGAATTTATCATTAATGGTTTTTATTTCATTTAGAGAGTGTATCACATTTCTCTTTATAACTTCTGATATAGTGTCGGGTAAAAAACCATCATCTAATTCAATTTCAGTTATCATTGTCAACCTCTATATCTTTAAGAAACTCTGCTATATCTATATTTAGAACTGATAAGATCTGAAGCAATTGATAGAGGGCTATGTGTTGTTTACCATTCTCTATCCGTGATAAGGTTGCTCTATCAATACCAGTAGCATTTTGGATATCGTTTTGACTGAATCCGTTCTGTACTCTTGCTACAAGCAATCTGCTGCCAATCATAGTTGCGAAATATTTTCTTTTTATTTTCATCAACATATCAGCCCTGTAAATGATTTTAGGTAAGATGGTAACAGGCTATGGTTAATTAGGGAGTGACAGATTCTCACGACTATGAGATGCTATGTTTAAGTGAATGCTATACTAGAGTGGTTATTTTAAATGAGTTATTCGGATCAGTTTTTTAAAGCTTTAGGAGTAGTCGATGCTTCGGCTAAGTCTTATAATGAAATTAGTAAACGTACAAAAATACCGACTGACAGACTTAAATATTATAATCAAAGAAATATTATGCCCAGCGGGAAGGATCTGAGCATCCTTTGCGAAGAATTTAATATATCACCTGTGTATTTCCAATTGATGATGGGGCATATGGATATGCATACATTGGAACTTATCCAAGAAAATGCTTCTTTCATATATGAGAAAATACTATCGTCAAATATAACCGTTACTGGTGAAAGTTCCTTTGAAAAAGATGTTGAACTGGTATTGCAGACTAAAAATGGTGAACTATATAATGGGGATTGCTTAAAGGTTTCGAAAAATATTGATGCTGATTCTGTGGACATGATTTTTGCAGATCCTCCATTTAATTTAGATAAACTTTATCCGTCAAAAATGAATGATAATTTAAAGGAAGAAGAATATATTAAATGGACTCATGACTGGTTAAATGAATGTATTCGCATTCTAAAACCCGGTGGTTCATTGTTCCTATGGAATCTACCTGTGTGGAACAGTAAGATAGCTAATTTTTTACATGGCAGGCTTAATTTTAAACACTGGATAGCGGTCGATATGAAAAATAATATGCCTATCCAAGGTAGATTATATCCTTCCCATTATTCTCTTCTTTATTTTATCAAAGGTGAAAAGGCTAATGTTTTTGAGCCTGACAGATTAGCTGCACAGACTTGTCCAAAATGTTTTGGTGATCTAAAAGATTATGGTGGATATAAAAGCAAAATGAATCCACTTGGAATTAATCTAACCGATGTCTGGTATGACATTCCACCTGTTAGACATAAAAAATATAAGAAAAGGAATGGTGCTAACGAATTAAGTATAAAAGTTTTAGATAGGGTGATCGAAATGGCCACAAAAGAAGGTGATCTCATTTTTGATCCATTTGGAGGCTCAGGGACAACTTATGTAATAGCTGAGATAAAAAATCGCAGATGGATTGGCTCTGAAATTGATGACTGCGAAATAATTAAGGAGAGGTTTAGCAATCTTTCTGAAGATAAAGAACACTTAGTCGAGGTACGAGGTAAGCTTAATTCTTTGTTTCCTTCGACTATTAAGAGAGAAAGAGAGAAGCGGGGGTTGTGGACAGTAGAAAGTGTAAGAATGAAAAATGACCAGAAAAAAGCAGCTAACGAGCAGTTTGGTCTTCTTCAAAATGAAGAAAAATGATTTTTGAGCGCCTACTCAGTAGAGAGTTGTATACTTGCTCTCTACTGAGATTATTTATTTGAAGGCTTATCTTTGCCGTAGCCTTCTCAGTTTCATTGATTCAAGAGAAAATAATAATAAGGTTGTGCTATAAATAAAACCTGAGTTAGTTAGTAACCTGAGATTTAAAGCATCGGGTTGCTCACTTAAAAAATGAAATGCATAAATCAAATAAACTGCTAATGTCGCCGTTCCAATCGTAGGGCCAATATCGCCCTGATCATGAGGTTCCAATGTGACATTGAACTTAAATATGAGCCATTCATATCCCCATGTTAAAAAGACTACCATTATCATTGCAGATAAAAGATATAGTATGTTTTCTATGTTAGGATTCTTTAATGCTGACTCTTTTTGTAAAAATTCACATACGGATAAACCAAAGAAAATAAAATAAAGTGGTCTTGAACTAAATTTTTCAACAATCTTAAATAAAGTATCCAAGTTCATTTTTCCAAGCAATATATTTGTTGTTTTATATTACCATAACTCAAGAATCCTTATAACCTGTATCCAAATATCCTATTTTTTAAATGGATGAAAAAATAAACATACGAGTTATTTTGGTGTTCTTAAAAAAATTCTTGCTAAAAATACATGAATTAACTTACATTCATAATGTTCGTCATGATTTTTATAATGTTCGATTATCACCAATCGGGACTGATGGTATCATCGACAATGTAGATTGCTTTAATTAATAAAGATCATAAGGATAGTTGCGATGTTCGAGTCCGGCCTTCGCACCAAATCCCCCAATCAGTCCACTAAAATACTTTTTTGTATCTGCATTTCATCATTTGAAAACCTCCTGTTGAGGCCTCTGTTCTTCTGGCTCCGATGCGGCTAGCACAGCACTCTCCCCACTTTCCACCCCCGCTTCATCCTCACACCACCTTTCAAACAGCCTGGCGAATCTGGCGCTTTGCCAGGTTTCTTCTACCTGACTAATGAAATAGCCAGTGACCACAATAGCGGAAATAAAGTAAAACAGTGAAAATGCGATAGCTGAATTTACGCCCCCGCTGGCCAGTAACGATTGTATTGTCGTCCACCAGGCGCAAGCGAAAATAACTATTGAAAATAGCCAGAAACCCCCGCTAACGAGGTGAAAAGTTTTAATTTTTTTAGCATCTACAGAAAAATGATTTTCTTCACAACGATATAAGGATGGGTTTTTAAGGAAACTTATTAATCGTACATCATATGAGCCGATATTTTTATCAGCGATAAACGCGATCAACTGATGGGCGTGCCAGACAGGGAGGGTAATCCCGATCTGCTCATACAAAAACTTTATTTGTACGGTCTGATGCGTCCTCGAGAGTTTGGTGTCGGGTATGTCAGCGTTCGCTATCTCAGCGATTTTATTCAGCACCTCTATTTTGGTTTCAATAGGTACCTTTTCAAAGCGAATTTTTCGCTTCGTTTGCGGGCTGGACATCACTTTTCCCGCCCAGTCGATGATCTTTTTAGCCACATATAAAATCGCGGGTAGCAAAACCAGCTTTGCAATATCTATCTCGTTAATAGCTCCCATCGTTATTCCTTTATAAAATGAATACGCAATGAATTTACAACACTGAATTTATTTTATGTAGCCCTCATTATTATGAGGGCTTCGATATGGCTAATTCTTGGTCTGACTTAATGCTAACCGCCCAATACGGCCCCTGCCCGGAGGCCGTTATACTTAAAGACTGAAGCCAATCTCCACCGATGCCGCACTGCGTTCCCCCTCGCCATGGTAAACTGCCTCGATATTGTTACCATCGGGATCGAGTACAAAGGCCGCGTAGTACCCCGGGTGATAAGTTCGCTCACCGGGGGCGCCGTTATCACTGCCGCCGTGTGCCAGCGCCGCCTGGTAAAAAGCATCCACCGTCTCACGATCCCTGGCCTGGAAAGCCAGGTGATGCCGTCCTGTCGGCTTACCTGTGGAACCGGGGCTATTAATGGATGAAACAACAAGCTCATCAGCCCAAAAATAATCATCGTAGGTATTCACGACAGGGATCTCAAGGACCGCCAGCACGGCTGTATAAAACGCTTTGCTGGCCTCGAAATCATTTACCACAAGCTGGATATGGTCGATAAGCCTGCCGCGATGTAATCGGTAAGTCTCCATGATGGTTTCCTCATTCAGTCGTATTAACAGGTATTTATCCGTTATCTAAAAGGAACGTTGTACGAATTTGATGGATGAGTACAGGCCCGGGATGACGATGAATCTCAGTCAACAGAGCATGACATACAAATCCAGTCTGTCACCGCAATCCTGACCCCTCAACCTCTTCCCCCAATCACCCCGATAAACTCTCTGACCTGCTTCTGCTTCCTGGCCGACAGCTTCTCCACACTACGCATCGCGGCTTCCAGCTCCGGTTCCGGCTCAACCGCCGTCAGCACAATACAGCCCTCCATCACCCGCACCTCCACCCGGGTGCCGGTCGAAAACCCTGCCGCCGCCAGCCACTCGCCCTTCATGATCAGCGCCGGAACAAGACGACGATCTGGCAAACGTCTCACATAACTCACCGTCAACTGACGCTTATTTTTCGGCGACACTTCTGGATCAAACGAATCTACAATACAATCAGCATTAGTCATGGTTGCTATTCCTGGTAAATAGTAATTGTGATCAGCGGTGCGGGTGTGCGCCAACACATTCGCACCGCGCTAAATAACACCTGTAAACCTAACCAGTAATAAAAATAAAGTCCAGACTTTAATCGGACATAATAAACGCCTTTAACCGCAAATTAAGAATTAACAGAATGCATGATGCTATTAATTAGCGCCTGTGGAAAATGCCTTTCCTGATATTGCTGAAATAACCGTAAAGCAGATTCAAAAAATAAAAGCGAGATAATGCACGCAACAGGATGCCCGTGCCCAATTACGGGCACCCCATCTCTTTTGCCAGCGTCCCCTTCCGGGACTTCAGGCGGCGGGCGATACCTGCCGGCAGGGTGGACCAGAACGAGAGCGCCGGATGAGTCCGCCGCTCAATCTCCTCCACCGTCACTTGATAATCACAAAAACTGGCGCTTTTGGGCGTCGCCTGATCCAGCAAAAACGCCGCGTATTCGCCCTTATCCGGACTGGAGCCGATAAAAATAATCTTCCAGTAGCCGCTGGGAAGCTCCACCTCGGGCGCGGCGGGCAGGGTGGCGATATGCCGTTCGAACAGCGGCCCGGTAACGGACCACACCGCCGCCACGTCGCTGCGCTCGGCGAGGGCGCGCTCCTTATCCTCCAGCCGCGCCCACGCCCCCTGATTCAGGGCGGAGGCCTGCGGGGTGATATTGGAAAGATAGTTTAACGCCTGCCAGTCTGCGCTGGCGCCGAGCCCGGCGAGCGGCGCCTGATGCCCGCGATCGACCGCCAATGCTGCGCTGGCCCCTTTGTATGCCGCGGGGGCAAGGGTATCCGCCGCGGGTAAATCCGGATCGCGCTTCCAGCTGCGCGAACGCCCGCTGGCCAGGCTGGCTTTGGTGATTTTATACGCCACCCAATTGGCGAATTTGCGGTGGCTGTTGTTATTGAGCGTATAGGCTTCGCGAACCAGCGTCTGGTCGCTTCCACCGGTCGGACAGCCCACTTCACAATTATCTACGTGGGATAACCCGGCAGCGCACGCGGCGGTAAAAAATAACGACGGTAATACGCTGAATATTCTGAATAGCTTCATGTTGTTGATGACATCACAGAGAAGATGAATCGATGCATAAAAGAACCCCCTGAATAATCAGAGCGGAATTCACCTATGAATCGCAAAGATGAAGTGAGAGCGTAAAAAGAGTTAGCCGGTCGCAGCCGCGCGGAATATCACAAGATGATTTAACATCACGGCGGATGTTATTTTGTGATCCCAGAAATGATGTTGAATGAGGTAATCAGACTCGCTGCCCGCTATTTTCAGCTGGCTGAACGGGCGGGAATATGTCCAGCGAAGCGTAAAGCGGTGCGGCATCCATGTCGTTGTCTGAAAAAATGTCGCGGCAGGGGAAAACGCTTCTCTCGGCGAGGTGGATTACTCAGACTACGCGGATGACCGATTAAGGAGAGAAGTTATGAAAAAGGAACGCTGGAGAGGCGTGCTGGCACTGGCCATACTTAGTCTCCCTGCGCTGGCGGAAACAGGCGTTTCATTCAGCCACAAAGACTGGGAAGTGGTGTGTGATAACACGCTGACCTGCCGGGCGGCGGGATACAGCGCTGAAGAAGGAAGCGGAGGTTCGGTGCTGCTGACCCGCCAGGCCGGAGCGGGCACTGCCGTCTCGGGAGAGCTGATGCTGGCGGAGGTGACCGACGGCGACGTTCTGCCGGGCAAACTGACGCTGTGGATCAACGGCCAGCCGGCAGGCGATGTGAAGCCCGTAGATGTGAAGCCCGTAAAAGAGAGCTGGCCGCTGTCGGAGAAACAGGCCCGGGCGATCGTTAACGCCATCAAAGGCAGCGGGAAGGTCGAATTTACAGGCGCGGAGGCGCCGTTTGTGCTTTCCGGCGAAGGCGCTTACGCGGTACTGCTGAAAATGGACGATGTTCAGGGGCGAATCGGCACGCCGGGCGCGTTGACCAAAAAAGGCGACAGACCGGAAAATAGCGTCCGGGCAGCGATTCCCGCCCCGGTTATTCACCGGGTCATGCCTGAGAAAACGCAGGAGAGAGCGTTAACCGCGCCTGAGCTGGCGGTGCTCAAGCCGAAGCTTCTGGCCACGCTAAAGAACGATGATTGGTGCGATCGCCTCCAGCCTGAGGAGGGTGAGAAGGCTGAAACTATTAGCCTGACGCCGCTGGATCACGCCCATTCCCTGATTTCGACCTTGTGCTGGCGGGCGGCCTATAACGAGGGATACGGCTATTGGGTTGTGGATAGTAAACTTGAGGGTAATCCAGCACTTATTACGGTTTCCGGTTCTGAGTATGGCGACGGCGAGATTTTTATGAGCCAGAAAGGGCGAGGGCTCGGCGATTGCTGGGGGACGGCAAGCTGGCTCTGGGATGGCACAATGTTCCGTAAAAGCCGTGAAGCGACCACCGGGATGTGCCGCTATCTTCGCCTCGGCGGGACATGGGATCTCCCCACCTGGGTGACCGAGGTTAAACCGGTAAAGTGAAATAGCACGGCCAGAATCTCTCCCGGCACACACGTCGACAGAGAGGGCGGAGAAGGATCTTAACGATCGCCAGCGTAGCGGGATCGCGATCGAGAGCGGCAGAGGCGGCAGAAAACTGACGCCTTGTTCAAAATAACAGCGCGGCTAATGTATTGCTAACTCGAATTAGTTTATGATTAAGCCGTTCTGTTCGTTATGGAAAATGAGTTTATGGCCAAAACCGTTGAGCAAGTCGCCAGGGCGCTGGAAATCTCGATTACCACCGTGCGCCTGGTGCTGGGTGGCAAAGCTGAGCAGTATCGCATCAGCGCCAAAACGCAGCAGCGTATTAATGATTACATCGCCGAGAACGGGCTGGTCGTTAACCATATCGCCCGCAGCCTGAAGCTCAATAAAACCGAGACCTTAGGGCTGGTGATCCCGCGTTTATCCAACCTGTTTTTCTCCACCCTGGCGGAAAAGCTCGAAGCCTGCTGCCGTCAGGCGGGGTATCAGCTAATGATTGCCTGCACCTACAGCGACAGCGAGCATGAAAACAGTCTGGTTGAAGGACTGCTGGCGCGCAACGTTGACGGGCTCTTCGTGGTGCCCTCTACCCGGGAAACGCAGCTGCATCACCAGAAGGTAGCGCGCAAGCGGCCGCTGGTGCTGCTCGACCGCGATTTTGGCGAGAGCGACGTGTCGCTGGTGGTGAGCGATAACTACAATGGCAGCAAAAAGCTGGTGCAGGCGATGACCCAGGCGGTGGACGTCTCGCCGATTTTTTTTATCGCCGGGGATACCCAGCAGCCGTCGATCCAGCGTCGTCTGCAGGGCTACCTGAGCGAGCTGCCCGCCGGGAAGGAGTGGATATTGTCCGCCAGTCATAACCGTCAGGAAGAGGGCAAGCAGCTGATGCTCGATTTTCTCCGTCAGCATCGCGAACCGCCGAAGGCGTTTATCGCCTCCTCCCTGCCCATTCTGGAAGGGACGCTGAGCGCGCTGCGGGAAACCTACGGCTTTATTCCGTCGGATATTCCCATCGGCACCTTCGATGAACACCAGATGCTGGGATTTCTGCCGAACGCAGTATGGTCGATGCGCCAGGATGAGGACGCCTGGGCACAGCACGCGTTTCATCTGATGCAGCAGAAGCTGCAGGGGGAAAATGCCGATGTGAAGATCACCGTCCCGATGACCCTGATTCATCGTTCGCTGTCGGTGGAGAAGCAGCGGAGCCAGTAAATGACACGGCTTGTGTGAACACGTCAATCCCCGGCTGCGCTATGCTGGCCGGGGCTACAAATACCGCATCCTGCGCGCGCAGGTAGCCCGGATAAGGCGCGGGCGCCGCAATCCGGGAACCCTTAACGATCCCTCATCAAGTCAATCGCTGAACAAACCGAGCCGCCAGCCCGGCGTCCAACTCCGGCGGCAGGCCGCTGATCCCGACGCCGCCAATGGCCAGCCCGTCGACGATCACCGGCTCGCCGCCCGGCATCGCCAGCAGCTGCGGGTCGTTAAATACCGCCAGCTGCAGGGTACCGGAGCTGACCTCTTGCGCCAGAGTTGCCGTCGGACGGCGAAAGCGCAGGGCGCTCCAGGCCTTGCGCTGCGCCAGCTGGCGCGGTAGCGGCGGGCAGCGAGCGTGCGCACCAAAGGCGATGAGCTCGCCCTCCGGCCCGACAACCGCCACTGCCAGCCCCCGGGTTCGCGCATCGCTTTCCGTCTCCTGTAAAAACCGCGCGACCTGCTGGCATACAACGCTATCGTTCAGACGGACCTGGGGACAGAACGCGTCATTGTCCGGCATCGGCGATATACCCTCTTAAGCGCAGATAGAGGTCATCCAGCTCGCCTTTCTGCGCCGCCGTCAGCGCCACAAACGGCTCGCGGGTGGGGCCGGTATCGACGGTCTCTTTCGCGGCAAGATACTTCGCCGACTGGAACACGCCGCGCGCGACCAGCTGCTCCACCACCTCGTTGATCTGCTGCTGCAGGCGCTGCGCCCGGGCGATGTCGCCCTGCTGAAAAGCGCTGCGCAGGGCGAGAAACAGCTCCGGCTGCAGGTTAACCGTGGTGCCAACCGTGGCCGTCGCGCCCGCCGCGAGGCTGGAAAGGAAGATCTCATCGAAACCGTTAAAAAAGACTTTCTCCGGGTAGCGGGCGATCATGCGTTCCAGCGAATAGAGGTTATGCGAAGTATGCTTCACCCCCAGAACCTGCTCTTCGCCGAGCAGCGCGTCGGCGCTCTGGGCATCCAGCTCGACGCCGGTAAACTGCGGAATATTATACAAAATCACCGGAATCGAAATGGCGTCCAGCACCCGACGGTAGTAGGCGATAATCTCCTCGCGGCTATATTTGTAGTAGTAGGGCGGCACCAGCGACACCGCGCTGGCGCCGTCCTGCTCGGCGTGCTTCGCCAGCTCGACGGCGTCCCGGGTGCGTGGCGTCCCGACGTGGGCGATCACCGGCACCTGACCGCCCGCCGACTGCACCAGCGTCGCCAGCACCTGCCTGCGCTCATCGAAACGCAGCAACGGTCCCTCCCCGGAGGAGCCGCAGCAGTAAAAGCCTTCAACCCCGCGCGCCAGCTGGGCGCGGGCGAGCGCGTCCAGCGCCGCGTAGTTCACCGACTCATCGGCGTGCATCGGCGTTACCACCGCGGAGATAATGCCGCGAAAACGCTGCCATTTATCGCTTACCATGCGGTCCAGCCTCCATCCACCACCACGTTGGAACCGGTCATATAGACCGAGGCGTCGGAGAGCAAAAACACCACCGCGCCGTTGTACTCGTGGGCTTTCGCCATCCGCCCGATGGGAATACGGTGGGTGTAGTTTTTCTGAAAGCGCGGGTCCTGATCGCTGCGCTCGACGCCGGAGAGGGTCAGGGTATTGACGCGAATGCCGTCGCGCCCCCAGTAGGTGGCGCAGTAGCGGGTAAAGTTATACAGCCCGGACTTTGCCGCCGAATAGGCCACCGGTTTGACGAACGGAATGCCGGTGTCCTCTTTTTTGTAGCTGTAGATATCCTGCACCGGAGAGACCACGCCGTAGATCGAACCGACGTTGATGATCGAGCCGCCTTTGCCGGCCTGCTTCATGCGTTTGCCGACCTGCTGGGTCATCAGGAAGGTGCCGACCAGGTTCACTTCCACCACCTCGCGGAACACCTCTTCCGGGAACTCCTCAAACGGCCCGGAGACTTCCGGCGGCGCGCTGGGCTGGGTATCGACGCCCGCGTTGTTGACCAGGCCATCCGGCACGCCCCACTTCGCTTCAATGCTGTCCAGCACCCGGTTAATGCTGGCTTTATCGGTAATATTCACTTCCGCGCACAGCAGGCGGTCGGAGTCCTTAATCGCCCCCAGCACGCGGTCGACGCGCGCGGCATCGACGCGGGTAGCCAGCGCCGCCACCTTCGCGCCGCGTTCGTGTAACGTCTTCACGTACTGCGCCCCCAGCTGTCCAAGGCCGCCGGTCACAATGATGACCTTGTCTTTAACCGAGAATAACGTGTCTTCCATTGTCCTTTCCCCTCACTGCGTGGTTAGATTTTGTGGGTTGCGAGGTAATCACGATCGAGAATAATGCCGTGGCCCGGCCTTTCGCTCGGCACGTAGTAGCCGTCCACCTCTTCGCCCGCTTCGGCGATGATGCGCAGATCTTTCCAGCGCCCGCCGTCGGTCATCTCGGCGTATGAGATATTCGGCACCGTAGCCAGCAGGCTGGCGCTGAGCTCCATGACAAAATGCGGCGTCATCGGCAGGTTGTGCGCGCGGGCGACGGCGGCGATATCCAGATAGCCGGTGATCCCGCCGACGCGGCCGAGATCTGCCTGGATGTAATCCGCGCTGCCGCTCTCGATGTACTGCGTAAACTGGTTTAAGTTATAGACGTTTTCTCCCAGCGCGATAGGCGTGGCGCTGCGTTCGCGCAGCCGCAGGTGGCCGGCGATATCGTCGGAGGGCAGCGGCTCCTCAATCCACAGCAGGTTAAGCGGTTCGAACAGCTTGAACGCGCGCAGCGCCTGCGGGAAGTTCCAGCCCTGGTTGGCGTCCACCGCCAGCGGGAAGCCCGGCACCGCCTCCTGAATCTTACGCAGCCGCTCCACGTCCTCTTCCAGCGTCGGTTTGCCCACTTTCACTTTCGCCGCCAGATAGCCGGTGCTTTTCCAGCGCTTGACCTGGTCGATCACTTCCTCAATGGACAGATGTAGGTTGATGCCGCTGCCGTACAGCGGAACGCGATCGCGCACGCGGCCAAGAATGTCGATAATCGGCGCGTTGAGGGTTTTACCTAACAGATCCCAGTAGGCAATATCCAGCGCCGCCAGGGCATGGGTGGTGACGCCCGCGCCGCCGACGTCGTGTACGTGTTTATACGAGCGATGCCACAGGCCGCGCGGGGAGAGCGGCTGGCCAATAACGTCAGGGATAATCTCGGCAATCAACGCAGAGATGGTTTTCCCGCACCAGCCGGAAGTGTGGCTAAAGCCGGTGCCGACGTGGCCGTTAGAACCGTAGACGTCAACTATCGCCACTTCGATATCGGTGACGTGGTGAATTTGATCTCCCCACGGGCCTTCCGGCAGCGGAACGCGGGCGGTCATCAGTTCGATATTTTCAATCACGGGCATTTTTGTGCTGTTCATCTGATTCCTTCCTTTATGGGTTCAGCGGGGGCCGCCCCTGCGGCCCGGGCGGTTAATGTTTGGAGGCCGGGGATTCATGCCCCTCCAGGGCGATTGCCGGGCTGGCGTCATGTTCTCGATCGTTCTCGTCGCCCACCGCATGACCGAAGACTTCCGGCAGCAGGAAGATCGAGGCGAGGAAGGCGCAGAACGGCGCGATCGCGATAATCATTGAGGCGACCGGTACGCCGACCGCTTCAAACAGGGCCGGGAAGACCAGGGTGGTGACGAAGGCGGTGACTTTGACGATGGTGTAGCCGATGCCGGAGGCCACGCCGCGATAGCGCGGTTTTGCCACCAGCGAGATCACCGTCATGCCGCTTTCGGAATCCCAGTAATGGCCCCACAGCATCAGCGCCGCGCCGAAAATGATAAAACCAAAGCTGCTGCTGTAGACGCCCCACGCCGAAATTGAGATGCCGATGGTGACCAGCAGGAAGCCGTATTTGCTCAGCCCCTTATGCCCGAGCTTCGGCAACAGCAGCGGGCCGACAAACGCCGAGAGCGCGGCGATACAGTTCACCGCCAGCAGGGCGAGGTTATTCTGGATCTGCCCGGAAATCCCGATGGTGACGAGGATCAGCGGCAGGAAGAAGGAGAAGGCGTAGTTTTCAAACGACTGCACGGCGCAGGAGAACCAGCCGAACAGGGTGGTGCGGCGGGTAAAGGGACGACGGAACAGATCGTGCAGCGTCTCTTTGAGCGTCGGGTCGGCGATGGTGACGTTTTCGTTGGGCAGAATGTCGTCCAGCAGACGGCCATCCTGTTCGCCGTAATAGTCACGGGAGGCTTGTTTCGCTTCGATAAAGCGGCCGCGTTCGACGAACCACGCCGGCGTCTCCGGCAGCTCCCGACGCATAAACAGCAGCAGGCAGGCCGGGATCGCCGGGACCGCCAGCACAATGCGCCAGATCATATCCGGGTGAACATCAAGCGCCACCAGCGTGGTGACCAGCAGAATGGCGGCGATAATCCCCAGCGCGAACATAAACTGCCAGCGGTTAGCCATCACTTCGCGCTTGCCCTTTGGCATCACCTCCATGATGTAGGTAAAGCCGTTAGCCACGTCCGCGCCCACCGGGATCCCGGCGAGGCAGCGAATAATCGCCAGCCAGTACATATTGGGCGCCAGGCCCTGAAGAACGGCGAAGATCGCGAACAGGATCATCGACCAGAGGAAAATTTTACGCCGTCCGAGCTTATCGGTCAGCCAGCCGCCGAGCAGCGCGCCGACCACCGCGCCAAGCTGGGTGCCGGCGGCGGTAAAACCAAGCAGCCAGCTGCTGGGCTCATAAATATCTTTCAGGGCGAATAAAATAAACGCCATGGAATAAATATCCCATGACTCAATTAATAATGCGGTGATCATTAGCCATCCCGCTTTGGTGCAGCCGGGGGCCTCCTGCTGATCGAGCCGTTTCTTTGCCTTCTGGATAATAAATTCAATATGTTGCTGCTGATACATATAATCCTCTCTTATCCGGGCAGGCGGAGGGCCCGCCCGGACAGATGCGCGTTAATCCGCTCTTTATGGGCGATAAAGAGACGAATGAAGCGGATGTTTGCCAGGATCGCTAACAACGTAAAAATTACATAAGCGAATCAGTTGTTATTTCATTAATAAATGCGCATCGCCTGCGATAAAGACTTTCATATTTTGCGTCAGCGCCTGGGCAATAAAGGCGTTCAGCACTTCGGATAATACCTCCTCTTCTACATAAGCCAGACTGAGATGGTTGCTCTGGTGGCCCGCCATTAAATCGTCGCGCGAAACCCCGTCGAGAACGGCGTTGAGTAATGGCCACTCGTAGTTGGTTGCCCGGCGGCGGCGTTCGAATTCGTCATGCGGCAGTTCGACGGCGGTGCCGGTGCCGATATGCAGGATCACCTGGGTACCTTCGTAATGCGCACGCGCCCAGATAAAGCGTCCGGCTTTGCCCTGACCGGCAATGGTCGAGCCGCCGTAGGGGAAGAACATCGCCGGCTGGCGATAGCCGGTGGCCCCGGCGATCCCGCCCTTCAGATGGGCGAACGGCACCGCGCCGGAGATCTCCAGATCCCAGTAGAACGTGCCGTTGTATTCGCTACCCCAGCGGATATCGTGAAGGGTGGTTTCGCTCGCCATGCCCAGTGCGCCGAGCAGCTTCGCCAGCATCACTTGTGGGATGGCGCTGCCCATATCCACCTCGTTGATGCAGGGGATCGGCGCGTCCGGGCAGACGATCTCGCCGTTCTCATCCGGGATCGGGAAACGTTCCGCGTTGCCGATGGCGCCTTCGGCAAAATCCGAGGCGGCGCAGCTGTCTTTGAGCCCCTGCTGATACTGCACGCCCACCGCCGTCAGGCCGAAGCGCTTCACGAAGCGCGCCATGGCGATCATCATCGCGCACTGTTCCAGCACCTGCTCCCGGGTCAGATCCTTCGTCCCGTCGGCGCCGAACCGGAAGCGCATGCCGCGGGTCTCATACCAGTCGAGACAGGCTTCGCGCAGGTCGGTCGGCACTTTGTTCATTTCAACCAGCAGCGCCGATTGCGACAGCGACTCCACCGGCATCCCTACGTCGATCATCGCTTTTTGCGGGAACACGCCATTGATCATCCCCATACAGAAGGTATCGAACAGGCCGACAATGGCCTTGTGTTTGAGGATCGACTGCCCAACCTTCACGCCGATCTGTCCGGCTTCGCTGGCCAGCAGCGGCGCGCTGGGCGCAACCGGATGCAGATAGCCGAGCTTATGGCTGAGATGGCCGTCGCGCAGCCAGGTGTCCAGGCTACGAATAAACGCCTCGTCGGCGAAGGTTTCCGACCACAGCCGCGAGTAGTTGCGCTCCAGGCTGGTGAGGCAGGCTGCCATACAGAGCATGCCGACGAGGCCCGGCCAGGTGCCGTCAAAATTGGCGAGCAGCAAAATAGGACCGCGATGATGTACCAGCGAAGGCGCAAGGTGATGGGAGTATTGCCAGGCGGTAAGCAGGACAATAATCGGCGCATCCGGATCGATCCCGGCGAACAGCTCGCTACCCTCTTTCTGGCTGCTGATAAACCCGTGGCCGCGGCGTTCGTTGACCGGATGGGCGCGGCGCAGGCGGTAGCCTAATGTTTCCAGCGCCGTTTCCAGACGCTGTTCAAACAGCTTCTGCGTGGGCCAGCAGGTGACGTTAGCCGGTTCGCGGAGATCCGCATTGGTGACCATCAAGACTTCGCCTGGCTTCTGGGTAATAAGCCCGGCTTCGGCGGGTAACGTTAAATTCAACATGTGAATTTCTCCTGTAGGGGGTAGGTCGCTTAGTTATCGTTGATCGTTCTGCGCAGGGATTAGCGCCGCATCAGCCGCTTCAGGCAGACTGATTACTATGGCTAACTCGAATTAGCAAGTTAGGATAAAAAAAAGACAGGGACAAACCCTTTGCCGGGGATTTGTGATGGCTATCAATGTGAAATTTTTAACTAATTAATTTTAAAAACATTATTTTAAAAGGTGTGGTGAAGTGACGAGGAAAGTTTGCTGAGGCGGTTTAAAGGCGGGCAGAAAGGCGGGCGGGAAGCGCAGCGAGGACGTTAAATTCAGGTTTGATATTTAATGAATTGAAATTATTGAATTATTTATTTTTCCGTTTGAGCATTTTGTCTGGGGTGATTGACAGGAGTGTTAAAATTTAACCGATCCTGGTCACACTCTTTTAGCATTTACGTTGTGAATCTCTGTATCTTGTTATAATTAGCTAATTCGAGTTAGCTTGTTGGTGATTTTCCCTCGCCAACGATGTTAGCCAGGCGCTGCCCGACTAAACAATAATGATTCAGGACAGAGGATTTAATGATGACCCTGCTTACCTCGCCCGCCATTGCCCCTGCAAAAAATGAACAAACATCGCAACAAACCCATGAAAGAAGAAAGCTGCTCACCGTGCTGGGCTCCGGTCTTTCTGGCACAACGATTGAGTTCTATGACTTTTTTATCTACGGCACCGCCGCCGCGCTGGTGTTTCCGTCGCTGTTTTTTCCTAACCTCTCGCCGCTGATGGCGCTGCTGGTATCCTTCCTGACGCTGTCGATTACCTTCGTTAGCCGGCCCATCGGTGCCATCGTATTTGGCCACTATGGCGATAAGATCGGCCGCAAGAAATCGCTGGTTCTGTCGCTGATGATTATGGGTATTTCGACGTTTTTCATAGGATTAATCCCCAGCTACGACACCATAGGTAACGCCGCGCCGTTGATACTTATCTTTTTGCGCCTCTGCCAGGGCTTTGCCATTGGCGGCGAATGGGGCGGGGCGACGACGTTGATCACCGAGTATGCGCCGCGCCATCGCCGGGGCTTTTTCGGCACCTTTGTTCAGTTGGGCAACGTGCTTGGCCTGTTTATCGCCACCGGCGTTTTTGCGCTGGTGGTGATGCTGCCGGAGGATGACCTGATGTCCTGGGGCTGGCGCGTGCCTTTCCTGTTAAGCATCGCGCTGCTGTTCGTCGGGATGTTTATCCGCTCAAGGATCGAAGAGACGCCGGTGTTTCAGGAGAATCAGAAGCAGCAGCAGAACGCGCCGAAAACGGCCGAGCAGAAGTTTCCTGTTCTCACCGTGCTCAAACATCACCGTAAAGCGGTATTCCTGGCGATGGGTATGCGCATGGGGGAGATTGTTCTGGGCTGGCTGACGGTGGCGTTCTTTATGTCCTATGTGACAAGGGAACTCAACTTTACTCGCGAAACGGCGCTGAACGGGCTGCTGCTGGCCAGTTTTGTCGGCATTTTTACCTTTCCGTTCTTCGGCTGGCTTTCCGATAAAATTGGCCGCCGACCGGTCTATCTGGCCGGCGCCGCGATCACGTTGATCTTTGCCTTCCCGCTGTTCTGGATGATCGACTCCGGCTCGGTGAAGATGTTTATGTTCGCCACCACCTTCTGCTATTCCGTGGGGCTGGGCATGATGTTCAGCGTCCAGCCCGCCTTCTTTTCGGAGCTTTTTGACACCAGCGTGCGCTACACCGGCGTGTCGCTCGGCTTCCAGCTGGCGAATATCGTCGGCGGCTTAACGCCGATGATCGGTACCTTACTGCTGGTGTGGTCCGGTGGCGCATCGTGGCCCATCTCGCTGTTTCTCGCCTGCATGGCGCTAATTACCATCCTGTGCGTCTGCGTGACGCGGGAAAGCTATAACGATGAGCTTAATGAGGTGAAGAAGTAGCCGGGGAGGGTCGCCCCGCCATGACCGGCGGGGCGGGCATATCAGAACAGATTAAATTTATATTCGATAATCACTTCCGAAGAGAGCGAGTTGGCCCGGCTGTAATGGCCGTCGGTAAGCACCGGCGTTTTGCCATTCATCTTATAGGACCAGCCCGGCCCGAACATCGCCCAGACGGTGAGATTTTTCAGTCTCGGGTGCGTCGGCACCCAGCGGCTGAAGGCGTTAATTTCCCCGGTACGGACGTGGTTGCCGCGGTAGTTAAACTGGGCGATGTTGCCGGCGAGACCGATAGCCAGCTCCGGCGTCAGGTTATAGTCCGACATATTAGAGAGAACCAGTTCACCGTCGCGCATATAGTCGTTGCCGGCGTAAGCCATTGAGATAAAGGTCCCGCGCGAGTTTTTACTCATATGGCGCGGGTAGAAGCCCACTTCATTGGCCTTATTCGCATCGGTATAGCCCAGACCCCACTTGGTGCTCCAGTTGTCCGCCTGCCACTTCACATCCATGGCGATGTGCCAGGCATCATCGTCAAAGTCACGCTTATTTGCCGGCATCGCTTTATACTCGTCCAGCGCGTGAGTGGCGTAGACCTGAGTACCGATGTTCAGCGCTTTTATCGGCTTAATATTGGTAAACAGAATATGGCGGCGCAGATAGTTGTCGCTTTCACCATAGCCGTACTGCATGTTCAGGTGCTCGCTTTGCCACAGAATATCGCCGCTGGCGATATGGTTAATGTACTGTCCGCTGTTGGTCTGGAAGCGTTTCTTATCCGGCGAGTTACGATCCATCGCGCTTTCGATGTACGCGCCGCGCAGCGTGAAGGGACCGTAGTTCACCGCGCCGGTCCAGCCCAGGTAGGTGGTTGGAGAGAGGCGGGTCGAGTTGGAGATGACGCCAAAGTTTTTCATCGTCTGCCAGCCCCAGCGGGCGTTCAGATGAGTGTCCGCCAGGCGATACTGCAGCTTGATATTGCGTTGACCAAATTTGGAAAAGCCTTCAGCGTTGCTTTTGTTATTTCCGCTGCCGTTGTTATAGAGTACGCCGCGGGAGTTAAAGTAATCGCTGGCGCCGAGCTTTACCGCCCCGTAGTATGTGGCATCAAAGCCAATAATATCGGCAAAATAGCCGGACTGATAATCGACGGCGACGCCCTGACCCCAGGCATTATGGACTTTCTTCGGCTCGGTCTCTTCTTCCTTAAGATATTTCCAGTAGTTTTTAAAGGATAAATTCAGATGAGACTGGCTGAATAACGGATCGTCGAGCACGGTATCGATATAATCGCGCTCCTTCAGGCTGTTAGTGGTCGAAGCTGACCAGGCGCTGGCGGGAATAGCCAGCAGCATAATGGCGACTGTTGTAGTATTGATTTTCATAATAAACCCCAGAGTAGGGACGCAGCGATCCAGGCGAGGTGTTTTCGCCTGAAGTCTGCCGTAATAAATAATTAAGCGTGGGTATTATTTTTTATCGAGAGCCTGTTTTCCGGCTTCGACATATTTCATAGTGCCGATTTCAGGAACGGTATATTTGCCGTCTTTATAAACAATTTTAACCACCGCGGCATTGGCAAGCGGTTTGTTTTTCGCGTTATCGTCCGTTAAGTCGGAAATCATGATCTGCATTGCGGTACCGGATGAAATCGCCAGCACGTTTTTATCGCCCCGGGCCTGCGCGTTTTCAACGATGGTATGCAGCGCTGCCTGGGTGCGGGTTTTTACCTGCTGATAGTTTTCCGCCATGCCTTTGGGATCGGCTGCAGCCAGCGCATTCTGGTTGGTATCAACGGCCAGGGTGCCCGCTTTCATTTGGCTGAACAGCGCAGCGCCATCTTTAAGCCCCAGCTGTTTGGCGCCGGCGTCGGCCATATCTTTGTTATAGCCGCCTTCAAAACCGCCGAAGAAGGCTTCCCGCAGGCCGCTTAGTTCAGTAAGTTTGTAATCACTTACTCCGGCTTGCTTAAGTATCACCTGCATGGTTTCACGCTGACGTCCGGCATCGCTGGAATAGAAGCTATCAAATGGAATGCCTTTTAGCCCCTCGCCGAGATAACGTGCGACGCGAATGCCGTCTTCGGTAAGCGGGGAGTCAGCCCAACCCTGTACGCGGTCAAACGTATTCAGCAGCGTTTTGCCATGACGAGCGAAATAGATATTCACGCCATCGTCGTTTTTAACTTCCGCTGCCGAGCAGGTTGCCGCACCTGCCGCTATCATTAATGCTATAAGCCACTTCTTCATATAACGCTCCACCTGAATGGTCTTTTTATAAGCAAAAAAAAACCTACGTCAGATATTCGACGCGAAGCATAAATAAAGCTATGTTCGCTCGAACTCTATGACGTAGGTTTCGCCTGTTCTTGACAGTAACAATCCAACAGTGGCGACGTTAGCACTAATTATGCAAAAAGACACCCTCTATTTATTGTTATTGTCAATAAATGTGATCGTCTTCATGAAGGTAATTTTGCTGGTTGAGATGTATCTTAAGTTTAATTTTCAGAATAATTGGCAGTTTTTGACTTAAATAATTATTGGGGATTGATCTCCGTCACAAAATAATGATGTCCGCTCTGGACTCTGCCGCGCACTGGCGTTATTTTCGCTTCACTCTGGGATTGTTACTGACCACAGGCAAAACCTAAGACCCCTGTCCGCCAATTTGGCGTGCGGCAGGAGTCTTAGGTTTTTTTTTGCGCCTGATAAATACCTCTGCTACCTAACAAGGAGTGATGATGAGAACGAAAATTCTGACTGCCGCCATTCTGGCGTTATCTGCCGCTGGCGTACAGGCTGCTGAAAAACCGCTGAAAATACTGTTGGTTAACGACGATGGCTGCCAGTCTGTGGGAACCACATCGCTGCAGGAAAAACTGGCGGCCAAAGGATATGACGTCTGGATGGTGGCGCCGGCAACGAATCAGAGCGGGATCGGGTCGGCAATCACCTTTAAGACGGGTAAGGTCTTTGATGTCAAAAAAGCCGCTGACAAACGCTACTGCTTCCCGGGAACGCCCGCCGACGCGCTGGATTTCGGCCTGTGGGGCGTGCTGAAAGACGCGCCGCCGGATCTGGTGATCTCGGGCGTTAACGACGGCCCCAATACCGGTATGGCGCAGGTTAACTCCGGTACCGTTAGCGCTGCAGCCCGCGCCATTCGCTATGGCTTCCCGGCGATTGCCGCCAGTATTGGCTACCGATTCACGGAAGAAGAGATGAAGAACAAATGGCCGAGCACGCATAAGTACTGGCCTGACTCGGTGGATTACGTTGTCTCGCTGGTTGATAAACTTAACGCCGCGCATAAACCGGGAAGCCCGATTTTGCCGCAAGGGTCCGGTTTGAGCATTAACTATCCGCCGCTGCCGTCGGCTGAAATTAAGGGCGTTCATTATATTGAGAATGAACAGTTCCCCGCGCCGCAGATTGGTTATGAACTGCTGGCGGACGGCACTGCAAAACAGACGATGAATCCGGAAGCGATAAAACCGGCGGAAGGGGATAATGACTCGGGCTGGCTCAACAAAGGATATATTACTTACACCCTGTTTGATGGTTCATGGAACGCGCCGCAGTTCCAGGCGCAGTATGAGACGCTGCTCGGAAAATAACGTCGTAGTGATATAAAAGAAGAAGGCGCTATTCGCGCCTTCTTTATATGAACAGATGATGAAGCGCTATTCGTCGAAGAACCAATAGCCCTGGTTAATCAAACGGGTCAGCTCGGCGATAAAGGCCGGATTGCGCAGTGCGGCCTCACCTAACTCATCTTTACCCAGCAGGGTATAGCGGCAAAGCGCGTCCAGTGCCGCAGGCTCGGTTGGCTCAAGCTGTTCACTATTCACAAAAAAGTCATCGCCAATGTGCAGTACCCGCAGGCCGCTCAGGCGAGTCAGCATTTCGCCTCCCTCGAGTGCGTCGACAATCTCTTCTTCTGCATAAGGCGGTTCAGCTGGCGCAATATCCAGCTCGTGGCGCGGCGTGGTAGCAAAACGTCCAAACCACTGGCGGAAATCTTCCGGCTGGCTAATCATCTCGATCATCATGCCGCGCAGACGTTCCAGTTCATACTCTTCAACCCGGCCTGGATGTTCACGGCAGGTTAAATCCGGATCGCTGTAGTGCTCGCCGCCGAGATCGTTTTCCAGCGCGTAATCGGCAAAGCTGCTGATCAAATCGCGGCCGTTTGGCCCGCGGAAGCCAACGGAGTAGTTCAGCGCCGTTTCGTGAGTGATTCCGTCGTGCGGGAATCCCGGCGGAATGTACAAAATATCGCCGGGCTCCAGATCCTCATCAATAATCGGCGGGAACGGGTCGACGTGCAGCAGCGCGGGATGCGGGCAGAACTGACGCATCGGCAGCTTATCGCCCACGCGCCAGCGGCGGCTACCCATGCCCTGAATAATAAAGACATCGTACTGGTCGATGTGCGGGCCCACGCCGCCGCCCGGTACGGAAAAGGAGATCATCAGGTCGTCTAAACGCCAGTCCGGCAGTACGCGGAAAGGGCGCACCAGCTCAGCGGCGGGCATGTGCCAGTGGTTTACCGCCTGAGTCAATAGCGACCAGCCGGTTTCGCCCAGGCCATCAAAATGTTCAAACGGCCCGTTGCTGGCCTGCCATTGACCATTCTTAAGGCTCACCAGTCGACTATCGACTTCCGGTTCCATGGCCAGCCCGGCCAGTTCATCCGGGGTAATCGGATCGACGAAATTCGCGAAAGCCTTCTTTAATACCACCGGCTGCTTTTGCCAGTACTTTTCTAAAAACTCGGGCCAGTTAATGTTGAGTTGATAAGCCATAGGTTTATACCAATAAGAAGAAACGGGCCTGATTATAGAAATATGCACCCTCAAGCCGCTTTGTCATGGGTCAAGGCTGATGCTTAATTCATCATCTGAACTAACGGCACCATAAAAGAGGGAAAACCTGAAGTGGGTAACGCCGTTTTTTGCAAAATCTCATTTTTGGCTAAAATGCGCTGCAGGCCTTGTAGTTCCTGGGTTCTTACGGTTTTTCGTAGCAAAGGTTAATCGTGAAAAGTTTAAATTATGAGCGCTTGATAAGTTTTTTGTATTTTTAGGGTTGCTATATCCCGGCAGCTCCCTATAATGCGCTCCCACTGACACGGCAGATGTGAATCACTTCACACAAACAGCCGGTTGGTTGAAGAGAAAAAATCCTGAAAAACAGGGTTGACTCTGAAAGAGGAAAGCGTAATATACGCCACCTCGCAACGGTGAGCGAAAGCCGCGTTGCACTGCTCTTTAACAAT
>OGGR01000150.1_pt1 | contig 57608 bp, 60 predicted proteins | sample 1571321 | NCBI WGS metagenome assembly OGGR01 (sample SAMEA2582048, study PRJEB24529) | metagenome | biome: Human gut stool | place: China | collected 2011 | reverse complement strand
GATATGATACAGTAACTGGAGAAAAGCTTGACTTAGCTACAAGGATAATAGGAGCCATTCCAATTGCTAATGATATTTATAAAAGCGGTAGAAGGGGAGTAAAACTTTTAAAATCAGCCAAAAAAGTAGAAACTGTACTTGCAGATGGTAGTAAGGTTGTATTAAATGTTGATACTACAATAAAAACTACAAATAAGGTACAGGCAATTATTTCATCTAGTGGTACAACAGAAGTAATTGATAAGACAACTGATATAACAAAGGCTTCTAAAAATATTAAGAAAGTAAATGAGGTATCAGAAGATATAACAAAAGAAGTAAAAATAATAGATAAATCAAATGATGTAGATAAAATAGCCAAAAATACTAGAAAAATGAAGCTAATAAAAAATGAACAAACTTTGGATGATATCTTTACTAAAAAAAATTCTGAAGACTTCTAATTCTAATATAGGTGTAAAAGATATAAATAAAAATGGAATTAAAGTAAAATATGATAAAGAAAAGTATATAAAGCAGATTGAAGACATAAAATTGTGGGATTTGAATAGTAAAAAAAACAGAAGCCTTAATTGATGATATATTAGATAATTTTACTAAAAAAAATCCAGATTTTAAAGTAATTAATGCAAAATATGGTAATGATAATGGTATCGATCATATGTTAAAAAATGAAAAAACAGGTGAACTTATTATAACACCAATAGAAATGACACCTGAAAAAATTAAAAAATAAAGGAGAGATTAGTTAAATGCTAGTAAGTAAAAAAATATATAATGAGTCAGTTAAATATGTAGTTGAAAGTTATAATGAAGAACAAGAAGAAGAGAAAGAAACATTAAACTATATAATAGAAAAAAAAGGAAGTCCTTTAAATTGTATGTGGCTTTTAGGAAGATTGCATGCCATAACAGCCTCTAAAAATTTATTAGTAGATAAAGATGTTGAGAGCTTTAAAAAAAATATGTATGTTTTTGCTAAATTAAGTATTCTAGGAAAAGAAAGTAGAAATTTTCTTGGATGGGATAGAGTATCTTTTTGGGGAATAATTATGTCTAATAACCCAATTCTTTTAGAGTTTATAGAAAAGTATATTAATATAATAGCTTATGAAAGAGAGGGATATAAGTATAAAAAATCTGAAGCCAACTGCTATCTAACAAGAACCATTTTATTGGCAATTAAAGGTGATTGGGAAAAAGTTATAGAGAGATCTGATATATACTTGGTTAATCCTTCAAAAGAACCTTATTATAAATATACTTACCTTGAGTTTGAATTTTTAAAAGCTTTGGCAAAAAAAGATATAGATAAAATGAAAGAAAGTATAAATTCTATGCTAGATATAAAAATAGCAAGAAAAATGCTCTACGATATGGAAAATTATTTTGATTTTTATCTTCAAATATTTGCTTTAATTTATTTAAAAATAGCCTTACATTATGGAATAGATTTAGGAATAGATAGTGATATTGCTCCAAAAGAATTAATAGATAATACTCCTGCTGATAGCTACCCAGAGCCTTATGATTTTATGAAAGATTTTGATTTTAAAACTATTACAGCTGAGGAATGGAAAGCTTGGATATATAGGTATCATAAAAATCCAGAGAAATTAAAAAAAGAAGAAGAGGAAGGATATTTTATTTAAGGAGAATATTAAATGACCGAACAAATAAATGTGTATATAAGAATAAAATATAAGAAATATGGAAAAATATATGAAGATGATTTATTAGAAGACATTGACATGTATGATGCTTTGTCTGATATGGAATATAATGGATTGTATTATGAAATAGATAACAAACTTGTTATAAGAGCTAATGGTAGAAATTGCTATACCTTAGTTTATCTGTATCTACAAGAAAGATAAAATTATACTTGTTTGTGATTCTGTAAGTAATAATCAAAATGAAATAGTAGTGTCTTGCTACATATCAGATATTAGTAATTTTGAAGAATTAGAGAAAATGGATATTTCAGGAATAAGTGGTCAAGTTTGTGGAGCAGACTTTCTTAAAGATAAAGTTCATATTTTTTGATTATTTGATCCTAATAATGAAGAAGGAAAGGCAGAAATATCAAGAAAAGGGATGTTAAAGTTGATGAAAAAATGGATAGAATTTAGAAAGAAAAAAATTCCTAAAAATTATGAAGAATACGAAGAAATAATAGAAGTAGATTAAAACTAGAAAAAGCTATATAGATAAAAAATATTTATACAGCAGATGGATAAAAAATGGATTATGATAAAAAATCAAAATGCTATTTTTATGTTGATAAGACACATTCATATCTTCATTATGAAGTGTTTGATAGAACTGGAAAATATATTGGTGTAATAGATGGTGAGGAGTTAAAAGAAGCATTAAAAAGTGGAAAAGAAATAAAAAATATTGTAAATAAAAAAGGTGCTAAACTAGGAAGAACAGCAAAAGTAAAATAAAGGAGATTTTATGAATGAGCTAAAATACTATAATGAAGATTTTAAAGAAATACATGATAAAAGCAAAGCATATTGGATTTTAGATACAGAAATAATAGATAAAGATATAAAAATTCATAAATTATATGAATTATCAACAGATAAAGTTGAGGAATATATGACTTATAGAGAACATAGAATAGGAGCAGATTATTATTATAAGGGAAATGATATAATTTTTGAAAATGCACTTGTAAATGGCTATGATACTGGAATGGTAGTAAGAAAAGATTATGGGATACTTGAAATATATACAATAGGAGAAAATGGGAACTCGGAAGGAATAAGTAAATCTTATAGTTTTAATAATAAAAAAATTCAAGAAAATTTATGGTATAAAGATGAATTAATAACAGGTTATTATAATTATAAAAATGGTAATATAGCTGAGAAAACACTTGCAAATGGTGAGATAGAAGAAGTTAAACAATATTATCCAACAGGAGAGTTATATGTAGAAGGAAGTTGTAAAAAAATGTATAATGGTTATATTTATAAGTACATAAGAGAGGGAATATGGAAATTTTATATTTTAAATCAAGGATATGAGATAAGAAATTATAAGGATGGAAAACTTACAGGTTTGTATGAGATAAAAAATCTAAATGGAGAAATTGTATATAAAAAAGAAAAACTTAAAGAAAGTTGTAAAAGTTACTTTTTGAAAAGACTTGATTTTAATGGGAAATTATACAAAACTATTGTTATAAATGGTGAATTTTTTTATTATAATGAAAAAAGAGATGACTTAGATGATTTTGATGGATATAAATATTAATAATTTATTATAAAGAGGATTTAATATGAATGAAATTAAAGTAAGAAAATTTTTGGATAAAAATTTTAAAGAAACAAATGAAAAAGAAAATTTTTATTATGAAGAAATTTCTTTAACCTATAAAGTAAAAATAAATAATTTAGTAAATGAAGTAAAAATCCAAAAGATATTCTCTCTTAAAATGAAAAAAGTGGTAGAAAAAAATTGTATAGTCAACGGAAAGTTTCATGGGATAAGAGAAATTTTTGATAAGAATGGAAATATTATTTTAAGAGGTGCATATCTAAATGGGAAAAAGATAGGAGTATGGCACGAATATGAAGACAATAAAATAAAAATAAGAGTTGCTTTTGATGAAGAAGAAAGATTTTCAGGCTTATATAAAGAATATTATCCAGATGGAAGTTTGAAAGAAGAATATATTTATATTAAGGGAAAATTAGTAAAAATTTTAATGAATAATAGGGAATTTTAAGTAGAGTAGGTTATGAAGATAAGTAGAATAGAGTAAAAAGATTAGGAGATGCTTACTATGAAAATGAGCTGATAGAAAGAAGTATAACAGAAAAATTAGAAACAAGATTTCTAAATGGAAAAGAAATATCAGTAATAGAAGCTAAGAAAAATGGCTTAACTATTAGAAAATCATTAACAAAGGGGCAAATAGTAAAACTTGATAAAGATATAGTATGGTATGAATATCAAACTGTAGATGGAATACAAGTATTAGCTCTTAAAATATATTTATCACATAGATTATAAAGCTAGAATAAATCCTGTATACTCTAATGAACAATATTTATTTGAAACATTTACTCCATATATTAATAAAGAAGGTCTAGCATTACCTCCATCTTGGAATCAAATGACAGGAATAAAACAATGGCAAATTAAACCAGAAACAATATTACTTAAAGGAATAGCAGATTCACAACAATTACAAGGAACACAGTATATTATTCTGGAGAAGCTGAACAAATATTTATTTATCAACCTTGGAAATATAAAACATTATTAGAGCCTTAAAAATGAAGAAAAGAAAGGAATAAGAAAATGAACACAAGAAAAAAATTTTAGAGAAAGTTATACAACAATGTCAAAAAACATTAGATAAAATAGAAGAAGAGTTATCAAAACCAGAACCAAAATTGACTCCTTATGATATAGAAATGGGAAATTTTGATGAGGTTCCAAGACTTATTTTAAAGGAAGCAAAAAGACAAATAAAGATAATGATGCAGGTACTAGATAAAAATAAATATATGCCTGATTATACTTACCCTTTAATTGATAGTTATTTAATTGATACAGAATTATGTAATCTTTTATTTGAAACTAAAAGTATATACAAAAAATATACATAAAAGAGTATAGTTATAATACGAAAAAAGCTAAAAAATAAAGAGAATTTTTTAAAAGAAGATTACATAAAAAGTTATGTATCATATGATTTAGTATAAGATAATTAATTTAAGAAAAGCTATATAGATAGAAAATTTTTATATAAACAATCATGGAAAAGATATAGGAATATACTATAGTAGTATATTTTGATGAGTCTACAATGCCAAAAGATGCAAAGGGAAGTACAGGTTCATCTTATATATTAGATGAAAAAAATAGAAAGGCCTTAATACCAATAGATGTAAATAAAATAAAAGATACAGAAGATTTATTTGGAACAATAGCAGAAGAAGTATCCCATGGAAAAGATGCCTTAGAAGGAAGACAAGATAAGAAAGTAGCAGAAGATAAGTCAAATGATGAAGAAGGTTTAGAAAGTTTAGGAAGACCAGCAAATGATTATGTAAAGAATAAGTTAGGAGATGATAATAACAGTAATATATCATTAACAACAGATGGAATAGACTTAACTAATGTTAATGTTGGAGAAAAAGTTGGGGATGTAGAGTTGATTAGAAAAGGTATCAATGGGTATAATGAATATAATGAAGCTGTAAAGGATATAGAATTAAGTATAGAAGCAATAAAAGATAAAAATAAAGAATACTTAGAAGTTGCTGAAAGAATTGGAAAAGATGGACTTTTAAATGAAATGTCAAAAGAATACGATGAACTAAATATTTCAGAAGTTTCAAAAAAAATGTTTGTAGTTTATGGTGGAAGTGATGAAATAAGGAAACTTTACCTTCAAAAAGAAAAAAATAGCAAAGGAGAAATTGTGGATATGCTTATATTAGATGATTTTATACCTAAAGATATGGCAGATTTATGGGCTGCTCCAGAAACAAGTAGAGAATTAAGAAAAATAGGAAAATATTGGAAAAAAGAATTATTGACGAAAGATTCTGTTACTATAAGTTACCAAAATCGTGTAAGAGATGAAACTGCAGCATATCCAAATTTTACACAAAAAAGTAATAGTAAATTTTATGCTTTAGGTAGAACTAAACTATATCAATCAACTTATGGTAATATCAAAAGATTAGAAAATGGTAAATATGATGTTGCTATAACAGTAATATTTCAATATGTAGATAGATTCGAAGATGCTAAAAATATTAATCTTTTTAGTAATGATGGAAAAAATAAAAATAAGGAATTTAAAGGAGGTAAGGGATTTAGTATAAAAACTAAACCAAAACCAGTTACAATTGTAAAACAAATGGATGATTTAAGCGAAATTGATGGAATTTTATTAGATAGATTAAGAGGAATAAAGGGGGATACAAAGATAGAAAAATATATAATAAAGGATAACAATTATGACAAATAAAAAATTTAATATTAAAAAAAATATAGGAAATCTTATTTTTATAGTTTTTTTATTTCCAGTATACTTTTTTTCTACTTTAATATCTAATTATGTTCAACATTATGAATATATTTTTACTGATAAAAATCATATTAAAAAATATAAAGTTTTCAGTGATAGAAGAACCCTTTATGCCTATATTGATTTAGAGCCAGATATGTATACAGAAGGAGAGTTTTCGGACTTTAAAATAAAAAAAGTATATGAAAACTCTGATTATTTTATAGGATATAATTTTGATGTTAATAGAGATAGTGAAGAAATAGAAAATAAATATTATGTAGTTGTTAATAAAAATAAGGCTACTATGGAATTTTTTTCTGAAAAAGAATTTAAGAGAAAATTAGGAAATATAAATGATGAGAAATTTATGTATGTGTATCCTTTTTTGAAAAAAAGAGGGACTAAAATTGGATGGTATAGATAAAATAAATAGAGGGAGAAGATTGAGTGAAATATAAAATTATTGAAACTGTAAAAGTATCTATGGTAATGACAACAATTTTGAATTTTTTTATTTGTATTGCCACTGAATTAAGATATATAGAAATTATTTATTTTCTACTATTTTTAGGAATTAATTTATATATGATTGGAGTTAAAGGCTATTTTAAAATAGAAACATATAGTTATAGTCTTTATACAATAAGAAAAAAAATAGTAGATTCACAAAGAGCAACAATTTTAAGTATAAATATTTTAATATTTTTCTATATTTTCAAAGAGCCATATTTCTTTTTATCCAGATATAAAATACTAATTTTATTAGGAAGTATAATTTTAGGATACTCCTCTTTAATATTTTTACAAAAAATAAAGATAAAATTATCATTAAATTTCTTTAAAGAAATCATAAAAATATTTTTAATTTCAGGGATAATTTATTATTTCCCAATAATGAGTATTCATATTCTTCTTAGGATATTTTTAAAAAATTTCTAAATAGTAGCTAAATAGTAGATAGCACATTAAATCCACCAGGAGAAGATAAGAGAAATTTCTTTAAAAATCTAAGAGCACAAAGATGGACTACAAGTTTTTATAATGTAACAGGCTCAAGAATGGAAGAGCTGAGTAGACAATTTAAAGCAGGAGAAATAGATGAAAATCAATTAAAAGAAGCAGTAAGAGAACTAGCAAAGGGCTATGGAAAAGATATAGGGATAGATTTTGAAGTAGTATACTTAGATGAAGAAACTATAAAAATTCAATGGTAAGTACAGGAGTAGCCTTTGATAACACAGTCTATGAAAGTTATGATGCTTGGATAGAAACTATCAAAAAACAAATAAAGAAATCTGAAAATACTCTTAAAAACATAGAGTTTAAAAAGGTTGAACTTGAAGCAGTACAAAAATATATAGTATAAGAGTAGAAAAATAGATATCAGCTGATATAACAAAAATGGAGTTTTAGGACTCCATTTTTTGTTATAGTCTTGATTGGGAGTGAATAGATTGGAAAGAAATTCCAAAATCTACCTGCTTTTTTTATTTTTAAGTTTAATCTATTCAGCAAATCAAAGTAAAAAACATTGTTTGGAAAATTTTATAAAATAAATTAGTTTTTCTTTCAAAATTTATTAAAGTATGATATTATATAGAAGGATAGTTTACAATTTTAATTTAGAATGAGGTGATAAAAATTAATACTTATATTGTAAAACCACTTAGCTCGAAAAAGGAAAATATCTTTCTTATTTTGGCTTTTTTTATTTTAATATCTTTGGCAGCTATTGCTTTAAAAATTAGACATAGAACTGATTATGAAATAACATTAAAAGATAATGAAATAGTTTCTTATGAAATTTTAAATAATATAGAATTAGGAGTTTATTCTGATATTAAAAATTCTTTGGTAGATATTTCACAATTAAAAGATGAAAATAATTCTTTACCTAGTTTAAAAGTATTAGCTGAGGAAGAAATTCCACCATATTTTAAGGATGTAACTTGGGAAGAAAGAGGAGCAGTGGAATGGACAACATTTAAACATGATAATGAGGATTATTTTATAGGTAGAGGTAATGGAAAAGTAGGAACTTTCGTTGTGAAATTTAATAATGAAAATATAGATGAGAGTGATATTTTTTATATGAAAGAAACACCAAGTTTTGAAGATATAGAAAAAAACTTTGAAAAATATGAACATATCTTAAAAAAAATAGTTCCATATACTGGTAATGATGAGAGAAAAAAATTTACTGGTGAGTAGGTGAAAAAATGAAAAGATTAATATTTATAGTATTTTTAATATTTAATACTCTTTTACTAGGGCAAGAAAAATTAAAAATAGGTATAACTTTATTACCTTATTATAGTTTTGTTGCTAATATAGTAAAGGATAGGGCTGAAGTTATTCCGATAGTAAAGGCAGAATCTTTTGATTCTCACACTTATCAACCTAAGGTTGAGGATATAGAAAGAGCTTCAAAAGTAGATGCCATTGTTGTAAATGGAATAGGACATGATGAATTTATATATAAAATTATAGATGCAGTTGATAAAAATAAAAAACCAATTATTATAAATGCAAATAAAGATGTTCCACTTATGCCTGTTGCAGGGACATTAAATGATGAAAAGATTATGGATTCTCATACTTTTATATCTATAACTGCTGCAATTCAACAAGTACATAATATAACAAAAGAAATTATAAAATTAGATCCTAAAAATAAAGATTTTTATTTAGCTAATTCAAGAGAATATGTAAAAAAATTAAGAAAGTTAAAAACAGATGCTTTAAAAGAAGTTCAAAATGTAAAAGGAGAAGATGTTAGAGTTGCCACTTTTTTAGGAGGATATAACTATCTTTTAGCTGAATTTGGAATAGATGTTAAAGCAGTTTTAGAACCCACACATGGTTCACAAATAAGTATGGCTTCATTACAAAAGATGATAGAAAGGATAAAAAAAGATAAGATAGATATAATTTTTGGAGAAAAAAATTATAGTGATGAATATGTAACAATTATTAAAAATGAAACAGGAATAGAAGTTAGAAAGTTAGAACATTTAACAACAGGAGCTTATAGAGCTGATAGTTTTGAAAAATTTATCAAAGTGGACTTAGATGAAGTTGTAAATGCTATTAAATATGTTAAAAGCAAAAATAAAAATAAAAAATAGGGAGGTAATTAAATGTACAAAAAATTATTGGCAATTTTTATGGTAATACTTAGTTTTTCTAGTTTTGCAAAAAATAAATTAAAAATAGGGGTTACTTTACAGCCATATTATAGTTTTGCTGTAAATATAGTAAAGGATAAAGCAGATGTTATACCTGTTGTTAGGCTTGATCAATATGACTCTCATAGTTATCAACCAAAACCAGATGACATTAAAAGAATGAATACTTTGGATGTACTTATAGTAAATGGAATAGGACATGATGAATTTATATTTGATATTTTAAATTCAGCTGACAGAAAGAAAGATATAAAAGTTATTTATGCAAATAAAAATGTTTCATTAATGCCAATAGCAGGGTCAATAAGAGCAGAAAAAGTTATGAACCCTCATACTTTTATATCAATTACAACTTCAATTCAACAAGTCTATAATATAGCTAAGGAATTGGGGGAAATAGATCCAGCTAATAAGGAATTTTATTTAAAAAATTCAAGAGAATATGCTAAAAAATTGAGAAAATTAAAAGCAGATGCTCTAAATGAAGTAAAAAATTTAGGAAATGTTGATATAAGAGTTGCAACTTTACATGGAGGATATGACTATCTATTATCTGAATTTGGAATAGATGTTAAAGCAGTTATAGAACCATCACATGGAGCTCAACCAAGTGCAGCAGATTTAGAAAAAGTTATAAAAATAATTAAGAAAGAAAAGATAGATATAATTTTTGGTGAAAAGAATTTTAATAATAAGTTTGTAGATACTATCCATAAAGAAACAGGTGTTCAAGTTAGATCACTTTCTCATATGACAAATGGACCTTATGAAGCAGATAGTTTTGAAAAATTTATTAAGATAGACTTAGATGAAGTTGTAAATGCAATTAAAGATGTAGCAGCTAAAAGAGGAAAAAAATAATATGAATGGACTTGAAATTTCAATAAAAAATTTGAATTTAGTATTGTCAGGAAATGAAATTTTAGAGAATATAAATTTGACAGTGAAAGCTGGAGAAATCCATTGTTTAGTTGGACCTAATGGTGGAGGAAAAACTTCTCTTTTAAGGTGTGTTCTTGGACAAATGCCTTTCACTGGAAGTATAGAAATGAAATATGAAAAAGACAAAATAATAGGTTATGTTCCACAAATTCTTGATTTTGAGAGAACATTACCTATAACAGTTGAAGATTTTATGGCTATGACTTATCAAATAAGACCTTGTTTTTTAGGGATATCTAAAAAATATAAAGCAGAAATTGATGATCTTCTAAAAAGATTAGGAGTATTTGAAAAGAAAAAAAGATTGTTGGGAAATTTATCTGGTGGAGAAAGACAAAGAGTTTTGCTTGCACAGGCACTTTTTCCTAAACCTAATCTTTTGATTTTAGATGAACCTTTGACTGGGATTGATAAGGCTGGTGAAGATTACTTTAAAGAAATTATAAAAGAATTGAAAAATGAAGGGATGACTATTTTTTGGATACACCATAATTTAACACAGGTAAAAGAGTTAGCAGATACTGTAACTTGTATTAAAAAAAGAGTTATATTTAGTGGAGATCCAAAAGAAGAATTAAAAGAAGATAAAATTATGAGAATATTTGAATAAATGTAATTTATAAAGCTATTATAGAAAAAATGTAATAAAAAATAAGAGAGTTACATTCCAGATTTTAGGATAAAAATTAAATAGAATGAGCCGAGCAAATCTCAGCATGTTTGAAGCTGACTTGTCAGCAAGTTGGCTGAATTTGCAGCGAATTCTTAATTTTTATTCGTTAAGAAATCTGGCTAGTAACGAACTATTTTTTATACATTTTCTAAACAGAAATAGTTTGTAGGAGAGAAAATGTTAGAAAGTTTTAGAAGTTTCTTAATGAATTTAGCCGAAAAAGGAGATATTCCGTCTTCTTTTAAGTATGGTTTTGTTATTAATGCTATGATATGTGCATTGTTAATAGGTCCAATACTTGGAGGAATTGGAACTATGGTAGTTACAAAAAAAATGGCTTTCTTTTCAGAAGCAGTTGGACATGCTGCTATGACAGGAATAGCTATTGGTGTACTACTTGGAGAACCATTTTCAGCACCATATATTTCACTTTTTACATATTGTATATTATTTGGTTTAGTAATAAACTACACAAAGAATAGAACTAAAATGGCATCAGATACCCTGATTGGAGTCTTTCTGTCAATGTCAATAGCATTAGGAGGCTCACTTCTTATTTATGTATCAGCTAAGGTAAATTCACATGCCTTAGAGAGTATACTATTTGGTTCTATACTTACAGTGAATGATACAGATATCTATATTTTAGTTGTATCAGCTATAATAATTGGTTTTGTTTTAATACCATATTTGAATAGAATGTTACTTGCAAGTTTTAATCCAAACTTAGCAATAGTAAGAGGTGTAAATGTAAAACTGATAGAATATATTTTTATAATAATAGTTACCATTATTACAATAGCATCAGTAAAAATAATTGGTTCAATACTTGTGGAAGCATTACTTTTAATTCCAGCAGCAGCAGCAAAAAATTTATCAAAATCTATAAAAGGTTTTGTAAGCTACTCAGTAATTTTTGCTCTTATCAGTTGTCTATTAGGAGTATATTTACCTATACATTTTGATATATCAATTCCATCAGGTGGAGCAATAATATTGATTTCATCAGTTATCTTTATTATTACTACTGTTGTAAGAATGCTATTTAAAAATTTTGCAGAAGGAGAGTAAAATGAAGAAAAAACTATTGTTTATTTTGATGTTAATTATAGGCTCATTTAGTTTTGCTGAAAATATAGTAATAACATCTATACAACCATTGTATTCTTTGACAAGTTATTTAACTAAGGGAACAGATATTAAAGTCTATACTCCTTTTGGTTCAGATGTCTCTATGACTATGTCTAAGGATTCTATAAGAGAAGAAGGCTTTGATTTGGCTATTGCTAAAAAAGCTCAGGCAGTTGTTGACATAGCAAAAGTATGGCCAGAAGATGTGATTTATGGTAAGGCAAGAATGAATAAAATAAATATTGTTGAAATTGATGCAAGTCATCCTTATGATGAAAAGATGACAACTATATTTTTCAGTGATTATTCAAATGGAAAAGTAAATCCATATATTTGGATGGGAAGCAAAAATTTAGTTAGAATGGTAAATATTATAGGAAGAGATTTAATAAGATTATACCCTAAAAATAAGGCTAAGATAGAAAAGAATATAACTAAATTTACTGCTGATTTATTAAAAATTGAAAATGAAGCTAATGAAAAATTACTTTCAGTGGGAAATGCAGAAGTTATATCTTTAAGTGAAAATTTACAATATTTTCTAAATGATATGAATATATACACAGAATATGTAGATTATGATAGTGTAACTGCTGAAAATGTTGCTAAATTAATAAAAGATAAAGGGATAAAAGTTATTGTTTCTGATAGATGGTTAAAGAAAAATGTTATAAAAGCATTAAAAGATGCAGGTGGAGAATTTGTTATTATAAATACTTTGGATATACCTATGGATAAAGATGGAAAAATGGATCCAGAAGCTATATTAAAAGGATTTAAAGAAAATACAGATAATTTAATTGAAGCATTAGCAAAATAGGAGGAAAAAATGAAAAAGTTTTTAGTTTTAATTATTGGAGTTTTAATGTCAGTTGCTGTATTTGCACATGCACCATTAATTTCTGTTGATGACAATGGAGATGGAACTGTGTATATTGAAGGTGGATTTTCAAATGGGGCTTCTGCTGAAGGTGTAGAAATTATAGTTGTAAAGGATAAGGCATATAATGGACCAGAAGAAACTTTTAAAGGTAAAGAAATTATTTATAAAGGAAAATTAGATGCTAAAAATAGTTTAACTTTACCAAAACCTGCAACTGATAAATATGAAGTGTATTTTAACGCTGGAGAAGGACATGTTATTGGTAAAAAAGGACCTGCTTTAACAGCAGGAGAAAAAGCTAAATGGGACAAAGCAACAGCTAGTTTTGATTTTGGAGAATGGAAAGAATTAATGATGGAAAAATAATAAATAAGAGTTGGTATGGTATTAAAAATTATTGGGAGGTATCACAGTATGAAAAAGAGTTTAGTTTTAATTGGAAGTATTTTATTGGCAGCAAATTTATTTGCACATGATCATTTTCTTTACACATCTAATTTAGATGTAAGTAATCAAAAAGAAGTTAAAATGAAAGCAGTTTTAGGACATCCAGCTGAAGGACCAGAAGCAGAACCTATAAGTATTGCAACTGTTGATGGTAAAACTCATATGCCTAAGGCATTTTTTGTAGTTCATGATGGAGTAAAAACAGATTTATTATCTAAGGTAAAAGTTGGAACTATAAAAACTACAAAGGGAGAACATGTAGCTCTTGATGCTGTTTACACTGCTGAAGATGGATTAAAAGGTGGAGGAAGCTGGGTATTTGTAATGGATAGTGGAAATACAAAAGATGCAGGATACATGTTTAACCCAGTTGAAAAATTAATAATTACAAAAGATTCCGCTGGTTCAGACTACAATCAAAGAGTAGCTCCAGGACATAATGAAATAGTACCATTAGTAAATCCTGTTAATGCTTGGAAAGAAAATGTATTTAGAGCAAAATTTGTTGACAAAGATGGAAAACCTATAAAGAATGCAAGAATAGATGTAGACTTTATAAATGGTAAATTAGATATGACTAATAATACTTGGGCAGCTAATAAAGAAGCTCCTAAAACAAGTTTAAGAGTATTCACTGATGACAATGGAGTATTTGCTTTTGTTCCTTCAAGAGCAGGACAATGGGTTATAAGAGCTATTGCTTCTATGGATAAAGAAAAGAAAGTTGTTCATGATGCTTCATTAGTTGTACAATTTGAATAGAACTTAATTTTATAATTTAAAAGAGGCTGTTATAAATTAATATTTTGAACTGTACCCAAAATCTTAGAAACAAGATTGGAGGTACAGTTCATTTCATTAATTTGTAACAGTTTTTTTATTATTCTTTATTGAAAATGCAATATCTATAATTGCACTTAAAAGTATAAGTATTGAACCTATAACTGTTGTCATTGATGGGATTTCTCCCTTTCCTAAATAAACCCATAAAGGATTTAAAACAGGTTCTGCCAAACAAATTATCATAGCCTTTTCCATAGAGACTTCTCTTAAACCTTCACCATACAAAGCATAGGATATTCCAGATATAACTATACCTGAAATACTTAAAATAATTATTTCATTAAAACTTGATGGTGGATGACTGTATCTAAATATTAGAAGAATTCCATAAAATGCTGCTGAAATAATATTTATAAGAGCTACTATTCCTAAAAGATTCCCCTTTTTCACTTTTTGTAAATTATATGAATAAAAAACAAAGGCAAGCCCTATTGTTATTCCACTTACTATTGCCCAGCAATTACCACCATTCATACTAGTTATTGAATTGAAAATTATTCCTGCAAAGATAAGTAAAAATACTATAAATTTTTCAAATTTTATCTCTTTACTTTTATAAAAACCATAACCTATTACATACATAGGAGCTGTATATTGCATTGATATAGCCATGGCTGAGCTTGAAATTCTTGTAGTTATTGTAAGTGACAGTAAAAATATTGCCATAAATATTCCACCAAAAAGAATATTTTTCATTGGATAAATTTTTTCTTTGAATATATAGGGCAATAAAAAAATTCCTCCTCCTAAACATCTGATTAGACTTATCCAAAGAGGATCAGTATTTACAGCCTTTACTAATAAGCCACTTAAGCTCCATATTATAACAGCTGCTATTATTAAAAAATATGCTTTACTATTATTTTTCATTTTACTATTCCTTTTTGATATAAAAAGACTGTTGCATTTTACTAATTAAATAAGTAAACTTAAATATGCAACAGCTCTTTTCTCTTTATCGTTTTACTTTAAATATTTTTATAAGAAGTTTGCCAATATTCCAGCAAATACAACAGAGCCTAAAGTTACAGTGGTAAACCCTCCAACTAGCATAGTTGGAACCATTGTATTAGATAAGAAATCTTTTTCTTCTTCTGTTTTTGCTAAGACATTAATAGCTTCATTAGTTAATAAGAAGTTTACTGGAAAACCTATTAAACAGTTTAATGCTATAGCAAAAGACATTTGCCATGTTACTTTTAACATTTTTCCTATAATTATTCCACCTATAGCCATTCCTATAATTCCTAGGAATATTAAAACCACTAGAGGTATAATTAAAGCTAATATTTCTTCCATTGAGCTATTTACAAGTCCACCCATAACCCCAACTACTGATGCTACAACAAAGAAACCAAAGCAATTAGCTTTTTGTAATGATTTTCTTTCTAAAAGTCCTATTTCTCCAGCTATAATTCCAAAGAATAATGCAAATATTGTAGGAGAAATTTTAAAATCAACTCCAAAACTATGAAAAATTTTTCCTGAAAGCATTGAAGCTAGAATTGCTAACATACCAACAAAACCTAAAAGAGCTAGATAAGTAGAAGTATCCATATATTTTTCAGGTATAGTTGGAATAAGTCTCTTTTTAGTTATTTCTTCTTCAGCTGCTACTGCCTTTAATTCACCTTTTCTGAATAAATCCAATCTTCTTAAAGTTTCAGATCTTAATAAACCTGGTAAAATGAAGTAAACTGGAAATTCTTGTAGAGCTAGTAAAAGTAAAGCTATTGTTGATAAATGAGGCAATCCTTTTGCAAGAGATGTCTTTGACATTTCAAATGCAGCAACAAAGCCACCTGCTATTGGTGGTGCAGCAACAACTGCTGTTTGCCAATCATATATTATACTTCCTATGGGAAGTATAACGGCAGCTATACCTAATATTGCTCCAACTCCAATTAAAACAGTTTTCCATTCTTTTTTTAAAGAATCCAAACTTAATGAACTTCCCATGTTAACAACTATAATGACCATTATAACTTCTGTCATTGCTTCTGAGAAACCACCTAAATCTATAATTTCTTTTGGTAAAAATCTACCCCATACTCCGACTAGAAGTAAGATTAAAAAAATCAAGATTGAAGGGACGATAGCTCTTGTTTTTACAGAGACAAGCTCCCCTAATGCTAAAAATGCCATTAAGATAAAAAACGCCATTGCTGGATGCATAAAACTCCTCCTTATATTTTAAATTATTTTTATATGCTAATCTAAGTTTTCAAGAATTTTAGTTAAAAACTTATAAACTTTTTCAGTTGAAGATACACTTAATCTTTCATCAGGTGAATGTAAATCCCAAGCATTAGGACCTATTGAAATTGCATCCATATCTCCTTGAATTTTATCTACAAAACATCCACATTCTAAACCTGCATGGACAGCAAGAGTTTTTATATTTTCTCCAAACATTTCTGAATAGACTTTATTAGCTGTATCTCTAAGATTTGAGTGAGCTTTGTAGACCCAACTTGGATATGCAGAGAAGGTTCTAAGCTCTCCTCCCAAATATTTTCCAATTAATGCAATCTTATTATAGATATAATCTCTATTTTTATCAAAAGTTGCTCTTATTTCTGTAACCAAGTAAATATGATTGTCTTTTATATATACTTCACCTAAATTACATGAACTTTCAACAACATTTAAACTTCCTATCATGCTAGATATGCCATTAGGAGATAAAATTATAGCATCTATAATTTTATCAACAGTATTCTTGGAAAGTAGATTTTCAGCCAAGTTTTCAGCAGAAACTTCAATTTTTAAATCTATAGCAGTTTCTTCATAAATTTTCTTAGCTTCACTTTCAAAATTTTTTACTATATCTTTTAAAGTATCTATGTCTTTTTCTTCTAAAGCTACTGTAACATGAGCTTCTCTTGGAATTGCAAGTCTAAAATTTCCACCTTTTAAATCAGAAATTAAGAAATTTATTTTTTCTCTTAAAAGATTTAAAAGATTGGCTAGTAAGACATTGGCATTTGCTCTTCCCTTATGTATATCTTCTCCTGAGTGTCCGCCTCTTAAACCAGAAATTTTAATTTGATATCCTTTATAGTTATCTGTTTTCTTTGTGTATTCAATAGGAAATTTTAAATCTACACCTATTCCACCACAGCTACCTGCAATTATTTCATTATCAACAACATGGTCTATATTTATTAATCTATTTGTATTAAACCAAGATTTATCAATATTTAATGCACCACTCATATCTTCTTCTTCAGCTGTAGTAAGTATTACATCAACTGGAGGATGTTTTAAATTTTTATCTTCAAGTACAGCCATAGCCATAGCAACACCTATACCATCATCTGCACCTAATGTAGTTCTATTTCCAGTAGATAAAATATCTCCTTCTAATACAAGTTTTATAGGGTCTTTTCTAAAATCATGCTTAACTTCTGGTCTTTTTTCACATACCATATCTATATGTGCTTGTATAACAATGGGCTTTTTATTTTCATATCCTGAACTTGCAGGTTTTCTTATTAAAAGGTTGTTTTTTTTATCTTGATGAACCTCTAAACCTAAATTTTTTGCCCAATTTAATATAAAGTCACTTACTTCTTTTTCAAAAAATGTCTGTCTTGGAATTTTAGATATTTCTAAAAAATTATAAAAAACTCTATGCTTTTTTAAGTCTTCAACACTTTTGTATTCCATTTTTTCCTCCTTTTAAGAATTACAATATAAAACTTTATAAATAAAAATCTACAATATTTATTTCTTATTTCTTTTTAATAAAAAATTAAAAATTTTAAAAAATTTAATTTTATGTTCTTCTAAGGAAATTTTTTCTCTTTGTTGTAAAATATTTTCTAAGTAACTTTGGTGTATTCTAACTATTGCTTCCATTATATAGGGAGCTTCTTCCTCTAAGATACTTCCTTCTTTTATCATTTGTTTTATTACTGGCAAATCTCTATTATGGATATTTCCTTCTACCAACACAGATTTTGTGATATCAGTCTGTCCAGTAATGTCATCAGGAAAGATTTCATAATATTTTTTTATTATTTTTTCAAGTTTATAGCTGTACTTTCCAAAAAATAGAGTGTGAAAAATTTCAGGTTTTTCAAATGAATGATGAACAAAGACTTTATAAATTGTTTCATACATTTCTATAGCTTTCATATTAGAATTTATTTCACTTTTTAAATCTTTTAAATAGATTTTTAAATAATCTATTGAACTATATAAAATAAGCTCTTCTAAGTCTTCAAAATAATTGTAAATGGTTGCTGTATTATAGCCTGCTGTATCTGCAATTTTTTTTATTGATAAATTTTCAATACCTTCATTTAAAATAAGCTCTTGAGTTGCCTCTATAAAATACATCATAACTCTTCTTTTTTTAATATTTAACTTATCCATATATGCCCCCTCTTATATTTAATGATAATCTGTATATAAAAAATTATCATCATTATTTTTTATAATACAATTATAAAATAACTGCAATTATTTGTCAATTATTTTTTTAAAAATAATATATAAAATATATATTAATAACTGAGAAATAAATATTTATGATACTAATAGCTTACTTTGTTGTATTTAGAATATTAGGTTCTAACTATGATGCAGCAGTAATGTGTTCAGGACTATGTGGACATGGACTTGGAGCAACACCTTCTGCAATAGTTAATATGACAGCAATAAATGAAAAATATGGAATATCAAGAAAGGCTATGATGATAGTACCAATAGTTGGTGCATTTTTAGTGGATATAATCTATCAACCTGCAACAGTGTGGTTTATTAAAACTTTTGTAAAGGGCTTTGTACAATAAAAAATAGTTATTGGAAATTAGGTGAATAATAATATAAAAAAGGAAGTTACGATAGTAAATTATTGTAGCTTCCTTTTTATCAAAACTCTTATATAATTTTCTAATTACTTATTACAGGAGCTTTTGGAGTATATCCTCCAGCTTTGTTGAATACTTTTCTAATAAATTTAGTTATAGGATATTCAAAATTACTTTCATCTTTTTGTTTTTTTGTATAAAGTCTTTCTAATTCTTCCTTATAAGCCTCTACATCTTGAGGATTAGGATCTTTTATAGGATATTTTTTTAGATTAGGATATTCTCTGTCAAGAACAGCATTCCATTGTTCAACTTGATCTTTAAACAATGATAAAATAAAATCTCCGTTTTCAGAAATTTTAACTTCTTTAACAACATCTCCCATTTCTAGCTTTCTAATCTTTTGGAAATCTCCTTCTGATCTAACTTCACCAAAAACTGTATGTACTCCATTTAACCAATCTGCTGGTGAGAATGTAAAGAAGAATTGAGAACCACCAGTATTAGGTCCTGCATTTGCCATAGCTAACATTCCTGGTTGATAGAAATCTAGCCATTCAACAAATTCATCTGGTATAGTGTATCCTGGTCCACCCATTCCTGTTCCAGTAGGATCTCCACCTTGTACTATAAAGTTATCAACAGAACGAGTGAATTTTGTATTATCATAAAATCCTCTCTTTGCAAGGTTTATAAAGTTAGCAACTGTTAAAGGAGCTGCTTCTGGATATAAGAAGAAAGTTATTTCTCCTTGTGTTGTAACAAAAGAAGCAGTTACATTATTATATTTAGTTGGACTTTTAAATACACTTGCAACTGATTTCATCGTAGATTTTATAGAGCTACAGCTTACTAGAAATATAAGAGATAACCCTAAAATACTGAATAATTTAATTATTTTTTTCATTTAAACCTCCTAAAATTTATTTAGCTGTTAATATTATACTATATTTTAAGAAAAAAAACTATTTTAAGAAATTTTTTTGTAATTTCTTTGTTGATAATGTCAATAAAATTGAGATAATAATCAATATTACTGATAGAGCATTCACAACAGGTGAAACTCCTAATCTTATCATAGAATAAATTCTAAGTGGTAAAGTTGATGAACCTGGACCAGAAACAAAGAATGTTATTACAAAATCATCAAAAGATAATGTTAAAGCCATTAAAAATGCTGATATTATAGCTGGCAGTAACATAGGGATAATAACTTTTGTTAAAGTTTGCCTATTTGTTGCACCTAAATCATAGGCTGCCTCAACAATAGAATAATCAAATTCATCAAGTCTTGAAAGAACTATAAATAAGACATAGGGAATATTAAAAGTCGTGTGAGCAATAAAAATTGTTGTAATTCCCAACTTAAATTTTAATGTGGCAAACATAATAAGGAGTGAAACTCCAATTATAATATCGGGTACTACAAGAGGAAGAACACTTAGATTTTTTAAATATTTTTTACCTCTAAAATCAAACCATTTTAAAGCAATAGCCCCCAAAGTACCTATAACAGTTGAAACAAATGCTGAAATAAGAGCTATAAATATACTATAATAAAATGCCTTCCAGATATTGTTAGAATGTTTGAATAATTCTTTGTACCATCTTAGTGAAAAGCCATTCCAAATCATTCCTTTGCCATCATTAAAAGAATATATAATTAAGACTATAAGTGGTAGATAAAAAAATACCATAGCTAAAATAAAAATTATAAAAGATGTTTTTCTTTTATCTAGTTTATTAGACATTATTTAACACCTACTTTGTTTTCTTTTTCTTCATATTTTGAAAATAGCCATACAACTATGCTTGTTAAAACTATTAGAGCTCCTGAGATTGTTGAGGCTAAAGGCCAGTTTCTAGTAACAGTTAAATGCTGAGCAATAACATTTCCAAGCATAAGTGAGTTTGTTCCTCCAACTAACTTAGGAACTGCATAAGAACCTAAGGCAGGAATTAATGTAAAAATAGTTGAAGTTATTATTCCTGCTTTTATATTAGGAATAAAAACTTTTCTAAAAGCCTGAAAATTAGTCGCACCTAAATCTCTTGCTGCATCTAAAAGAGAAAAATCAAATTTTTCAACCACTGCATATAAAGGTAAAATTGCAAAAGGTAAACTTGTATACACAGAGATTATTACAACAGCAGGAACATTGTATAACATTTTTATAGGCTCATTAATTATATGAAGTTTCATAAGAAAATGATTAATAAAACCATTATTTCCTAAAAGTGCTATCCAAGAGTATATCCTTACTAAAAAATTTGTCCAAAAAGGTATTATTATTAAAAATAAAAGCTCTTGTTTGTGTTTAGACCTAGCTATATAATATGAAATAGGGATAGCTAATAAGACAGTAAAAATAGTTATTAATATAGAAATATATATAGTATTTAAGAGTATTTTTAAAAAGACTTTATCAACAAATATACTAAAAGTTTCAAATGAAAGTTTAAATTCAACTCCACCATAAGTTCCTCTTTTTAAAAAGGAATACGATAGAATAATTAAAATAGGAATAAGAAAAAATATTGTTAACCAAATATTTATTGGTAAAGAATAACTTAAACCTAACTTACTATTTTTTTTCACTTTCCACCTCCACTAGATAACCATCATAGGCATCCCAAGTGATATAGGCATCTTCATCCCACCATATAGCTTTTTCATCATTATCATCAAAGAAAGCAGCATGTTGCATAAAAATTTTAAATTTTAAATTCTCATTATTTTTTAGATGTACATAATATTTACTTTGGAAACCAGAATAAATATACTCATCAACATAAACGGCAGCACTATTTACAAAATTCTTAGTGCTTTTTATTTCTCTTTTTGAAAGTCTAATTTTTTCAGGTCTTAAAGAGATAGTAACCTTATCACCAATATTAACTTTTTTATCCAATTCAATAATTATTTCTCCTATACCCTCTAAATTTATTTTAGCTAATTCTTCATTTATTATTTCAGTAACTTTTCCACTGAAAAAATTATTTTCTCCTAAGAAGTCTGCAACAAAGGTATCAGCAGGAGCTTCATAAACCTCAGCAGGAGTACCAACCTGCAAAACTTTACCTGCATTCATAACGGCTATTCTATCTGAAATTGAAAGAGCTTCTTGTTGGTCATGGGTAATAAAGATAAAAGTTATCCCAACTTCATCATGGATTAAGTCAAGCTCTATTAAAAGATTTTGTCTTAATTTTGCATCAAGAGCTGATAAAGGTTCATCTAGCAATAGAACCCCTGGTTTATTGATTAAAGCTCTTGCTATTGAAACTCTTTGTTGCTGTCCTCCTGATAATTGGCTAACTTTTTTTGTGCTATGTTCTTCTAAGCCAACAAGTTTTAAATATTTTGTTACCTCTTCATTTATTATTTTTTCCTCAACTTTTTTAAGTCTTAAAGGAAATGCTACATTTTCAAAAACATTCAAATGTGGAAATAGAGCATATTTTTGAAATATAGTATTTACATTTCTAAGATTTGGAGGTAAGTCAACTATATTTTCATCTCCAAGATATATAGCACCACTATCTGGTGAAATAAAACCAGCTATCATTCTTAAAAGTGTAGTTTTACCGCAACCTGATGGACCTATTATAGAAAAAAATTCTCCCTGTTCTATCTTTAAATTAATTTCTTTTAAGATTTGAACTCCATCAAAACTTTTATTTACATTAACTATATTTATATCTTTTTTTTCCAATTCTTTATTTACCTCCCCAATCTTAAATTACCATATTTTTATTATTTTATCATTAAATCCTAACAAATTCAATAAAACGTTTACCTGATCTTCTTATATTTCATAGTGTAATTAAAAACAAGTGAAATTGCATTCTAAATTTTAGATGAAAAATTAAAGCAAGTGAGCCGAACAAATCTCGGCGTGTTTGAAGCCAACTTGTTGGCAAGTTTGCCGAATTTGTAGCGAACGTTAATTTTTCATCGTTAAGAAATTTAGCTAGCAATGAAACTATTTTTTAGAGCATTAAACAGAAAATATATGTAGGGGGAAAGGTAACAATGTTATATTTTTTAGCAGAGTATTTTACAAAACTTGAATTTTTAAAATCAATTTATTTAAGAGCATTCTTAGCATTTGTAATATCTTTTTTTATAGTTTTATTTGTGGGAAAACCATTTATAAAATATTTAAAAGTTAAGAAATTTGGTGAAGAGATAAGAGATGATGGACCAAGCTCACATTTTTCTAAAAAAGGAACTCCAACAATGGGAGGAGTATTAATTATAGCTGCTGTACTTTTGACAAGTTTATTTATTAATGATTTAAAAAATCCTTTGGTATTACTTGTTTTACTTTCTACTCTTATGTTTGCAGGAATTGGTTTTATAGATGATTATAGAAAATTTAAAGTAAGTAAAAAAGGTTTGGCAGGTAAAAAGAAATTATTATTTCAAGGAATAATAGGTCTAGTTATATGGGCTTATATATATTTTGTTGGTTTAACAGGTAGACCAATGGTTGATTTATCATTGATTAATCCAATAAGTTCACATCAATATTATATAGGAGCTATTGGAATGTTTTTCTTGATTCAAATAGTGCTTATGGGAACATCAAATGCAGTAAATATTACTGATGGACTTGATGGACTTGCAATAATGCCTATGATAATTTGTTCAACAATCTTAGGAGTAATTGCATATTTTACAGGACATACAGAATTGAGTTCTCACTTGCATTTGTTCTATACTGTTGGTTCAGGAGAATTGTCAGTATTCTCAGCAGCAGTAACAGGAGCAGGTTTAGGTTTTCTTTGGTATAACTGTTATCCTGCACAAATATTTATGGGAGATACAGGTTCTTTAACCCTTGGAGGAATTTTAGGAGTAATTGCAATTATTTTAAAACAAGAATTGATGTTACCAATAATGGGCTTTATATTTGTTCTTGAAGCCTTATCAGTTATATTACAAGTAGGTTCATTTAAATTAAGAGGAAAAAGAATTTTTAAAATGGCACCTATTCATCATCATTTTGAATTAATGGGAATACCAGAATCAAAGGTAACAATGAGATTTTGGATAGGAACACTTATATTTGGTATAATAGCTTTAGGAACAATAAAAATGAGAGGTATATTATAATGAAAAAAGCAATGATTTATGGATTAGGAATAAGTGGAACAGGAGCAAAGGAATTACTTGAAAAAGAAGGATATGAAATTATAGTAGTTGATGATAAAAAAGCTATGACATCAGATGAAGCATTAAATTATTTAGACGGTATAGAATTTTTTATTAAAAGCCCAGGAATACCTTATAATAATTTTGTAAAAGAAGTTCAAAAAAGAAAAATAAAAATTTTAGATGAAATAGAAATTGCTTATAATTATATGATAGAAAAAGGAATGAAAACAAAAATTATTGCTATAACAGGTACTAATGGAAAAAGTACGACAACAGCAAAAATTTCTGATATGTTAAATTATGCAGGATACAAAGCAGCCTATGCAGGAAATATTGGAAGATCTCTTTCAGAAGTTTTATTAAAAGAAAAAGATTTAGATTTTATTTCATTGGAGCTTAGTTCATTTCAATTAGAAAATATTGAAAATTTTAAACCTTATATCTCTATGATAATAAATATGGGACCTGATCATATAGAAAGATATAAGAGCTTTGATGAATATTATGACACAAAATTTAATATTACAAAAAATCAAACAGAGGACTTCTATTTTATAGAAAATATAGATGATGTAGAAATTGAAAAAAGAGCAAAACAAGTAAAGGCGAAAAGAATTTCTGTGTCAAAATTTAAAAAAGCAGATATTTTTGTTGAAAATGACAAAATATGTCATGGTAAAGATAGCATAATTGATGTAGATAAATTAAGTTTAAAAGGTATACATAATTTAGAAAATACCTTATTTATGGTTGCAACAGCTGAAATATTAAAAATAGACAGAGAAAAATTAAAAGAATTTTTAATGATAGCAACTCCACTTGAACATAGAACAGAATTATTTTTTAACTATGGAAAATTAAAATTTATTAATGATTCCAAGGCAACAAATGTAGATTCTACAAAGTTTGCTATTGAAGCAAATAAAAATAGTATTCTAATCTGTGGTGGCTATGATAAGGGTGTAGATTTAGCTCCATTAGCAGAAATGATAAAGGAAAATATAAAAGAAGTTTATTTAATTGGGGTAATAGCTGATAAAATTGAAAGTGAACTAAAAAAAGTAGGCTATGAAGATAGCAGAATTCATAAATTAGTAAATTTAGAAAATTCACTTCAAGATATGAAAAAGAGATTTACTAAGAATTCTGATGAAGTTATTTTACTTTCACCAGCAACTTCAAGTTATGACCAATTTAATTCTTTTGAGCATAGAGGTAAAGTTTTTAAAGAATTAGTCTTAAAAATTTTTGGGTAGGTGCAAAATGAAAAAAGTGATGCTTACAACAGGTGGGACAGGTGGACATATATATCCTGCATTAGCTGTTGCTGATAAATTAAAATTAAAAGGGGTAGATACGGTATTTGTTGGAAGTACAGAGCGTATGGAAAAAGATTTAGTGCCAGATAGTGGGCATAAATTTATAGGAATAGATATTTCAGTTCCAAGAGGTTGGAAAAATATAAGGAAATATTTAAAAGCAATAAAAGTTGCTTTTAAAGTTATAAAAGAAGAAAAACCTGATGCTATTATAGGTTTTGGAAACTATATATCAGTACCTGTTATCATTGCAGGAATACTACTTAGAAAAAAAATATATTTGCAAGAACAAAATGTAAATATTGGCTCTGCTAATAAGATGTTTTATAAAATAGCAAAAATGACTTTTTTAGCTTTTGATAAAACATACGATGACATTCCTATAAAATCACAAAGTAGATTTAAGGTAACAGGAAATCCATTAAGAAAAGAAATAGATGGTTTAAGATATGCTACTGAAAGAGAAAAATTAGGAATAAAACCAGGTGAAAAAGTATTATTGATTACTGGAGGAAGTTTAGGAGCACAAGAAATTAATAATATAGTTATGAAATATTGGGAAAAATTCTGTGCTAATAAAAATATTAGAATATTTTGGGCAACAGGTAATAATTTTGAGCAACTAAAAAAAGTAAGAAAGAGTAAAAAAGAAAATGATAGAATAGAGCCTTATTTTAATGATATGTTGAATGTAATGGCTGCTGCTGACTTAATAGTATGTAGAGCAGGGGCATTGACTATATCTGAAATTATAGAACTTGAAAAACCTTCAATTATAATTCCTTATGGTTCTATTAAAGTTGGGCAATATGAAAATGCAAAGGTTCTTACAGATTACAATGCAGCCTATGTTTTTACAAGAGATGAATTAGATGATTCTATGAAAAAAGTATTTGAAATTATTAGAAACGATGAAAAATTAAAAAAGATGAGAATTAGGTTAAAACCATTGAGAAAACCTAATGCAGCTGAAGAAATTATAGCAAGTCTTGATATTTGGAGGAATTAAGTCAATGGAAAAAATTTATTTTATTGGTATAAATGGCATAGGGATGAGTGGACTTGCCAAAATAATGAAATGCAAAGGTTATGATGTAAAAGGAGCAGACATCTGTACAAACTATGTAACAGAAGAACTTTTATCAATGGGTATAACAGTTTACAATGAACATGATGAAGAAAATGTAAAAGGATCTGACTATGTTATAGCTTCAACAGCTATAAAAGAAAATAATCCTGAACTTTCTTATGCTAAAAATAATGGAATAACTCTGTTAAAAAGAGGAGAGTTACTTGCCAAACTTTTAAATAGAGAAACAGGAATAGCAGTGGCAGGAACACATGGGAAGACAACAACATCATCTATGCTTTCAGCAGTTATGTTATCAAAAGATCCAACAATAGTTGTTGGAGGGATATTACCAGAAATAAAATCTAATGCTAGACCTGGTAAAAGTGAATATTTCATAGCAGAAGCAGATGAAAGTGATAATTCATTTCTATTTATGTATCCTAAATACTCAGTTATTACCAATATAGATGCTGATCATTTAGATGTACATGGAAATCTTGACAATATTAAAAAATCTTTTATAAAATTCATCTGCCATACACAAAAGGAAGCTATAATATGTATGGACTGTGAGAATTTAAGAGATGCTGTGAGTAAGTTACCAGAAGGAAAAACTGTAACAACTTATTCAATAAAAGATGAAAATGCAAATATTTATGCAAAAAATATTAGAATAGTGGATAGGAAAACAATCTTTGAACTTTATATAAATAAAGAACTGATAGGAGAATTTTCTTTAAATATTCCAGGAGAACATAATATATTAAATTCTTTACCTGTAATTTATTTAGCTCTAAAATTTGGAGTTAGCAAAGAAGAAATCCAAGAAACTTTACATAATTTTAAAGGCTCTAAAAGAAGGTATGATGTTCTATTTGATAAAGATTTAGAAAATGGTTATGGAAATAAAACTAAAAGAGTTAGAATAATAGATGATTATGCTCATCACCCAACTGAAATTAAAGCTACTTTAAAAGCTATCAAAAGTATTGATAAATCAAGATTGGTTGTAATATTTCAACCTCATAGATATAGTAGGGTTCACTTTTTATTAGATGAATTTAAAGATGCTTTTAAAGATGTAGATAAGGTAATACTTTTACCTATATATGCAGCAGGTGAAAAAAATGAATTCAATATTTCTAGTGAAATATTGAAAGAACATATAAATCATAATAATGTAGAAAATATGAATGAATGGAAAGATGTAAAAAGATATGTATCTAGGGTAAAGAAAGACTCAACATATATTTTTATGGGAGCAGGAGATATATCAACTTTGGCTCATCAAATTGCAGAAGAATTGGAAGGAATGTCTGAATGAAAGTTTTTACAAACCAAGAGATGAAAAATTATTCAAATATGAGAGTTGGTGGAAGAGCCAAAAAATTAATTATACTTGAAACAAAAGAAGAAATAGTTGATGTATATAATGATAAAGAAAATACTAATATTTTTATTTTAGGAAATGGAACAAATGTTCTATTTACTGATGACTATATGGATAGGACTTTTGTTTGTACTAAAAAGTTAAATAAAATAGAAGATTTAGGAAATAATTTAGTTAAAGTTGAAACAGGTGCAAACTTGAAAGACCTAACTGATTTTATGAGAAGTAGGAATTATTCTGGAATTGAAAGCCTGTTTGGTATACCAGGTTCTATTGGAGGACTTGTATATATGAATGGTGGAGCTTTTGGAACAGAAATATTTGATAAAATAGTGTCTGTTGAAGTTTTTGATGAAAATCATCAAATAAGAGAAGTGAAAAAAGAGAATTTAAAAGTAGCATACAGAAAAACAGAAATTCAAGACAAAAATTGGTTAATTTTAAGTGCAACTTTTAAATTTGATAATGGTTTTGACGAATCAAGAGTGAAAGAAATAAAAGAATTAAGAGAAAGCAAACATCCTTTGGATAAACCAAGTTTAGGAAGTACCTTTAAAAATCCAAAAGGAGATTTTGCAGCAAGATTGATTTCAGAATGTGGCTTAAAGGGAACTATAATTGGTAATGCTCAAATAGCAGAAAAACATCCAAATTTTGTGTTAAATTTAGGTGGAGCTACATTTAAAGATATTACTGATATTTTAACATTAGTAAAAAAATCTGTTTTTGAAAAATTTGGAATAAAATTAGAAGAAGAAATAATAATAGTTAAATAAGAGGCGGGATAGATGAAAATAGCAGTTTTTATGGGGGGAACTTCCTCAGAAAAAGAAATTTCTTTAAAAAGTGGAGAAGCAGTATTAGAAAGTTTAAAAAAACAAGGTTATGATGCCTATGGTGTTGTTTTAGATGAAAAAAATCAAGTAACAGCATTTCTTGATAATGAATATGATTTAGCATATTTAGTTTTACATGGTGGAAATGGTGAAAATGGCAAGATACAAGCAGTATTAGATATCTTAGGAAAAAAATATACTGGTTCAGGGGTTCTTGCAAGTGCGATAACTATGGATAAGGATAAGACTAAACAAATTGCACAGAGTGTAGGGATAAGAGTACCAAAAGCATATAGAACAGTTGAGGAGATTGAAAGATTTCCAGTTATAATAAAGCCAGTTGATGAAGGTTCTAGTAAAGGGGTATTCTTATGTAATAATAGAGAAGAGGCAGAAGAAGCTGTAAAGAAATTAGCAAGACCTATAATTGAAGATTATATTGTAGGAGAAGAATTGACTGTTGGTGTTTTAAATGGAAAGGCTTTGGGAGTATTGAAAATAATTCCACAGGCAGATGTACTATATGATTATGATTCTAAATATGCAGATGGGGGTTCAATTCATGAATTTCCTGCTAAAATAGAAGATAAATCATATAAAGAAGCTATGAAAATAGCTGAAAAAGTTCATAGTGAATTTGGAATGAAAGGAATTTCAAGAAGTGATTTTATACTAAGTGATGGAGAACTTTATTTCTTAGAAGTAAATTCTTCACCGGGAATGACAAAAACAAGTTTAATTCCTGATTTAGCGACACTTAAAGGTTATACTTTTGACGATGTTGTAAGAATAACAGTTGAAACATTTTTGAAATAATTGGGAGAAGTAATGGGAATAAGATTGCTATTTTTAAGTGGAATAATTTATTTAATATATATGTTGCCACAAAATTTTTTCAGATTAGATTATTTTAACATAAATAAAGTAAATGTTACAGATAATTCAAAAATGTTACATGATGAATTGACAAAACTTACTGAAAAGTTATATAATAAGAACAGTATTTATATAGATAGCAATGAAATAAAAGAATTTATAGAAAAAGATATAAGAGTAGAAAGTGCAACAGTAGAAAAGAAGTCCTTAGGAGAGATAGATATTGATGTTAAAGAAAAAGATTTAGCTTATTATGCAGTTATAGGAAAGAATATTTATCTAACTGATAAAGAAGGAAAGATATTTGCATATCTAAATGAAAAAGAGGTTGAAGGAGTTCCTTTTATCATAGCCAATAATGAAGAAGAAATAAAAGAAATATCAGAATTTTTAAATGAAATTTCAGACTTAGCAATCTTTAAAAAGATATCTCAGATATATAAAGTAAATGATAAAGAATTTATTATAATTTTAACAGATGGTGTAAAAATAAAAACTAATAGAGCAAAAGATAATGATGAAATTAGTAAAGAAAAAGAAAATAAAAGATATTTAATAGCAGAACAACTTTATTTTAATATGTCAAAAGAAAGGAAAATTGACTATATAGATTTAAGATTTAATGATTACATAATAAAATATTTAGGTGATAGCAAATGAAAGATGATGTAATAAAAAAAGTAGCTCTTGACATTGGAAATAATGGAATAAAATTACTAGTTGGAGAAATGAGTTCAGATTTTCAAAGAATATCTGTTACAAATTATGTAAAAACTAAGAGTAAGGGAATATCAAAATCATTGATAGAAAATCCAGAAGCATTAGCTGAAACACTTAGAGAAGCAATAGGTAAAGCAGAAAGTATTGAATCTCCAATTACAAAACTTTCACTTGCATTAGGAGGACCTGGGATTCTTTCAGCTACTGTAAATGTGAAAAGTTCATTTCCAGAAAAAGAAATAGAAAAAACTGATATGGATAATTTGCTACGGCAAGCTAAAAGGCAAATTTTTAAAGGAAGAGAAGGACAATATAGAATATTATATAAAGAAGTGTATAATAAAAAACTTGATAATTCTGGAATTGTAAGACAACCGATAGGTATGGTAGGGAAAGAGTTACAAGCAGATATACACTTGGTATATGTTGATGATAGTTATGTACAAAAGTTTATACAAGTTGTAAATAAAATTGGAATAGATATAGATAGAATATATCTAAATTCTTATGCTTCAGCAAAGGGAACACTTGATGAAGAAACTAAGAAAATGGGAGTAGCACATGTTGATATTGGTTATGGTTCTACAAGTATAGTAATCTTAAAATCTGGAAAGGTTTTATATGCCAAAACTAAACCAATAGGGGAAATGCATTATATTTCAGATTTATCAATAATGCTTAAAATTCCAAAAGAGGGAGCAGAAGAAATATTAAAGAAATTAAAAAATAAACAGGTAGAAGCTGATAACACAATAAGATATGGTGCTAAAAAGGTAACGTTAAGAGAAATAAAAGATATAATTTTAGCTAGGACAGGAGATATTATAAATTTCATTGGTTCTGCTATTGATGAATCTGGATTTAATGGAGTTCTGGCTAAGGGAATAGTTTTAACTGGTGGAGCAGTTGAAATAGAGGGGGTAGCAGAACAAATTGCTACTAGGTCAGGTTATCTGACTAGGAAAATGCTACCAATACCTTTAAAAGGTTTAAAAGATGCTTTTTATAGTGATGCAGTTGTCATTGGAGTATTTTTGGAAGATATGGAACGAGAATACAAAGCAAGTATTGAGGAAACAAAAGAAGCTAATAAAGTAAAAAAAGAAAAAATTAAAGAAGAAACAACTTCAAATAATAAAATTAATGACAAAAAAATGGATAGAAAGGAAGAAATTGACAATTTTTTAGGTGAAATTGAAGAAGTGGAACCTGAAAAAGAGGAGGGTAAGATTAGAAAAGTTATTAGATGGTTTGGAGAACTTTTCTAAGCCTAAAGTAAGGAGGATATTTATGACAGATGCAATAAAAGATCTTGTTAAAATAAAAGTAATAGGTGTTGGTGGAGGTGGAGGAAATGCCATCAATGATATGCTTTACTCTGGAGTAACAGGAGTAGAGTATATAGCAGCAAATACTGATAAACAGGATTTAGAAAAATCATTAGCTGATGTAAAATTACAAATTGGCGAGAAATTAACAAAAGGGCAAGGAGCTGGGGCTTCACCAGAAGTTGGAAGACAGGCAGCAGAAGAAGATATTGAAAAAATTCAAGAACTTTTAAAAGGGACAGACATGTTATTCATTACAGCTGGAATGGGTGGTGGTACTGGGACAGGAGCAGCACCAGTAATAGCAAAAGCAGCAAAAGAACTTGATGTATTAACAGTTGCAGTAGTAACTAAACCATTTAATTTTGAAGGTGAAAGAAGAAAAAATAATGCAGAAAGTGGGATAGAACTTTTAAGACAAAATGTAGATAGTTTGGTTATTATACCTAATGATAAATTATTTGATTTGCCAGATAAGTCTATAACTTTACAAAATGCCTTTAAAGAAGCTAATAATATTTTAAGAATAGGGATAAAAGCAGTTGTAGATCTTGTTTTAGGACAAGGGTTTATAAATCTTGACTTTGCTGATATTAAGTCTGTTTTAAAAGACTCAGATATAGCTGTGTTAGGATTTGGAGATGGAGAAGGAGAAAACAGAGCTATGAAAGCTGCTGAAAAAGCATTACAATCTCCATTACTTGAAAAATCTATTCAAGGAGCAGATAAGATTCTTATCAATCTAATGACATCTCAAGATGTTGGATTAAGTGAATCTCAAACAGTTACTGATGTAATTAGACAAGCAGCTGGAAAAAAAATAGAAGATGTTATGTTTGGAGTTACAATAGTACCTGAATTTACAGATAGAATTGAAATTACAATTATAGCAAATAATTTTAAAGAAGGAGTTGAATCGAATAGTGATTCTCCTATAAAAATGGGAACTGGAAAAGCAGCTGAATCTTCAAAACAAACTGAAAGTAAAGAAGATCCAGATGATGTATTTGATATTCCACCTTGGATGAGAAATAATAAAAGATAATATTAGTTATTAAAGGATTGATTTTTAGTCAGTCCTTTTATATTGATTAATTTTTAAATACTTGTTATAAATATTTAAACAAAGTTCTTTAAATTCATTAAAAAATATGATAGAATGTAGCAGATTTTATTTTTTGTTAGGGAGGAATTTTTATGCACTTTGATGTGGTCGGTTTTATTTTTAACTCATTAGTGTTATTGTTTTTTACAATGACTTTGGGAAATTTATTTGGAAATGTAAAGTTTAGAAAATTCAATTTTGGAATTACTGGAACTTTATTTATAGGATTGTTTGTTGGATATTTTTTGACAAAATATGCAGTAACTATTCCAGAAGAAAGTAAATATTTTTCAAAAGCTCAAAATGTATTAAAGGGAAATGTAATAGATAATTCTATTATGAATTTATCACTACTTATCTTTATAGTTGGGACAGGTCTTTTAGCAGCAAAAGATATGAAATATGCTATTACTAAATTTGGAAAACAATTTGTAATTATAGCAATATTTATTCCATTTGTTGGAGCAGTGGCTTCTTATGGATTTTCACAAATATTTAGTGAGATGAGCCCATATCAAATAACAGGAACTTATACAGGGGCTTTAACAAGTTCAGCAGGGCTTGCAGCAGCCACAGAATCATCAGAAGCTGAATCAAGACATTTAGCAAGTGAATTTCAAGGTTTAAGTGAAGGAACTAAAACAAAAATTTTAGCCATTATTAATAATGCAAAAGAAAGAGATGCTAAATTAAAAAATGAAGATATTCCAGAAAAAATGACAATAGAAAATACAACAACTTTATCAGCAGAAGATACAGAAGTTTATGTAACAGAAGCAAAAGCAGGAGTTGGAGTGGGGCATTCAATAGGATATCCATTTGGAGTATTATTCTTAATTTTAGGAATTAACTTTATACCAAAAATATTTAGATTTGATGTAGAAAAAGAAAAAGAAAAATATTTTGCACAAAAGAAAATTGATTTAAGCAAGGATAAAGATGCTGGTAAAAATACTATTCCAGAAGTTAAAATGGATTTTGTAGGATTTTCAGTAGCTGCATTTTTAGGATATTTCCTAGGAGGAATTAAAATTTCAATGGGACCTTTGGGAACTTTCTCACTAGGAAGCATTGGAGGAGCAATAATAGTTGCACTTCTTTTGGGATTTATAGGTAAGATTGGACCTATTACATTCCGTATGGATTCTGTTGTGTTAGGAAAAATGAGAACATATTTCTTATCAATTTTCTTAGCAGGAACAGGATTAAATTATGGATTCCGTGTTGTTGAAGCTGTTACTGGTGATGGAATTATGATAGCAGTTGTTTCAGCACTTGTAGCAATATTATCTGTTTTATTTGGTTTCTTGTTAGGACATTATGTATTCCATATAAATTGGACTTTATTATCAGGAGCTATAACAGGTGGAATGACATCAGCACCAGGTCTAGGAGCTGCTATTGATGCTTTAGATTGTGATGAACCAGCAGTATCTTATGGAGCAACTCAACCTCTTGCAACTCTATGTATGGTAATTTTTTCTATAATTATTCATAAATTACCTATTTAAAAATTAAAATTATAAAAGCTGATTGGAGTGAAAACTTCAATCAGTTTTTTGTTTATAAAAAAATATTTATCTGTTATAATAGAATGAAAAAGAGATGAAAGGAAGAATGAAAATGAAAATAATAGATTCGCATGTTCATTTGAATTTAGAACAATTTGATAGTGACAGAGAAGAAGTTTTTAAAAGAATAGAGGAGAAACTAGATTTTGTTGTAAATATTGGTTTTGATTTAGAAAGCAGTGAAAAAAGTGTAGAGTATGCAAATAAATATCCATTTATTTATGCAGTAATAGGCTTTCATCCAGATGAAATTGAAGGATATAGTGATGAGGCAGAAAAAAAATTGGAAGAACTTTCTAAAAATCCAAAAGTTTTGGCAATAGGAGAAATTGGTTTAGATTACCATTGGATGACAAGACCAAAAGAAGAACAATGGAAAATTTTTAGAAAACAGTTAGAATTGGCAAGAAGAGTTAATAAACCTGTTGTAATTCATACAAGAGAAGCAATGGAAGATACAATTAATATTTTAAATGAATTTCCAGATATAAAAGGTATTTTACATTGTTATCCTGGTTCTGTTGAAACTGCAAAAAGAATGATAGATAGATTTTACTTAGGTATAGGCGGAGTTTTAACTTTTAAGAATGCAAAAAAATTGGTAGATGTAGTAAAAGAAATTCCAATAGAAAAATTAGTTATAGAAACTGATTGTCCATATATGGCACCAACTCCATATAGAGGACAAAGAAATGAGCCTATTTACACAGAAGAAGTAGCAAAAAAAATAGCAGAACTTAAAAATATGAGTTATGAAGATGTAGTTAGAATTACAAATGAAAATACAAGAAAGGTATTTAAAATGTTATGATAGTGGGAATAGGTAATGATATTATTGAAATTGAAAGAATAGAAAAAGCTATTTCAAAAGAAGGTTTTAAGAACAAAATTTATACTCAAAGAGAGTTGGAAAATATTAAGAAAAGAGGAAATAGGGCAGAAACTTATGCAGGAGTTTTTTCTGCAAAGGAAGCTATTTCAAAGGCTATTGGAACAGGTGTTAGAGAATTTTCTTTAACAGATTTGGAAATATTAAATGATGATTTAGGGAAACCTTATGTTGTTGTATCAGAAAAATTAGATAAAATCATAAAGAGTAAAAAAGAGGATTATCAAATTGAAATTTCAATTTCACATTCTAAAAAATATGCAATAGCAATGGCAATAATATTTTAAAAATAATTCGCTTATTTTTAAATCTGTATAGTAAGTAAAAAGGAATGGAGGGAAATATGGATATATTAGAAATTAAAAGAGAATTTTTAGAAATGAAAGAAAAAGCTGAAAACATTAGGAGGTCTCTTTGACTTAGAAAAGAGAAAGTCAACTATAAAAGAATTGGAAAAATTAACTTTTGAAGAGAATTTTTGGTCTGATAAGAGAAAAAGTTCAGAAATTATAAAAAATATGAATTTTGAAAAAAATATAGTTTCAAGATATGAAAAGTTAGCAACAGAAATTGAAGATGAAGAAGTTTTAATTGATTTTGTTGAAAGTGGAGAAACTTCATTTGAAAGTGAACTTTCAGAAAAACATAAAATTTTAAAAAATGATGTAGAAGAATTTGAGATTAATTTGTTATTAGATGGAGAATATGATATGAATAATGCCATAGTAACAATTCATTCTGGTGCAGGAGGGACAGAGGCTTGTGATTGGGCAGATATGCTTTACAGAATGTATTTAAGATGGTGTAATTTAAAAAATTATAAAGTAACAGAATTAGATTTCATGGAAGGAGACAGTGTAGGAGTAAAATCAGTTACATTTTTAGTTGAAGGAATAAATGCTTATGGTTATTTAAAATCTGAAAAAGGAGTACACAGACTTGTAAGAATTTCTCCTTTTGATGCAAATAAAAAAAGGCATACTTCATTTGCCTCTGTTGAAGTTGTACCAGAAGTTGATGAGAATGTAGAAGTGGAAATAGACCCTGCCGATATTAGAATTGACACGTATAGAGCAAGTGGGGCAGGGGGGCAACATGTAAATATGACAGACTCTGCTGTAAGAATAACACATTTTCCAAGTGGAATAGTTGTAACTTGTCAAAAAGAAAGATCTCAACTTAGCAACAGAGAAACTGCTATGAAGATGTTAAAATCAAAATTATTAGAACTAGAAATTAAGAAAAAAGAAGAAGAAATGAAAAAAATTCAAGGTGAACAATCCGATATTGGCTGGGGAAATCAAATAAGGTCTTATGTATTTCAACCTTATGCCCTAGTGAAAGACCATAGAACAAATACTGAAATTGGAAATGTGAAAGCTGTTATGGATGGAAGTATTGATGACTTTATTAATTCGTATTTAAGATGGATAAAAAGTAATTAAAATAAATTTAGAAAGTTATTGTAAATTAAATTTTATGATAACTTTTTCTTTTAAACAGGTATTTTTTATATGAAAAATTTGGTATAATTGTTTTAAATAAGAAATTGTTGAGAGGAAGTTATGAAAAAAGTTTTAAATATTCTATTAATAGCACTGATACTTACAATACTTTGGATTTTATTTTTGGTAATGAAACCTAGTTCCTCTGATGTGCAAGGTATAAAATCAGTAAAAACAAAATATGATAAATATTATGCAGAAATAGATAAAAAAATAGAGAGTGAATTTGATAAAAATCCACAAAAATTATATGAAGAAAGAAGAAATAGTTTAAGAAGATTAAATTTGAATTTAGGATTTAATAGAGTTGTAAAATATTTAGGAGATGATAAATATATTTTTGGATTTACTAGAAATGGTAAATTAATATTTGTCCTAAAAAAAGATAAACCAGACAGTGATAATGGAGTTGTAAAATATTTGTATGACAATCAATCATTGAAAGAGATAGGGTATGTTGAAGGAAAAAATTTTGATTTTTCAGGAAAAGTTCAATTTTTTGACGAAGAAGGAATATTGAGAAATGAATATCAATATTATAAAGGGAAATTAGAAGGTTTAGAAAAAGTATTTTCAGAAGATGGAAAATTAGAAGAAGAAAGAGTATATAAGAATAATCTTATTGATGGAGAAGAAGTATATTATTATGAAAATGGAAAGGTAGCAGAGAAAGGGCAATATGTAGCAGGAAAAAGGAATGGTTTATCAGTAGATTATTATGAAAGTGGAAAATTATATAGTGAAAGAACTTATAAAAACGATCTTTTAAATGGTAACTATAAAATTTATTATGAAAATGGTGAGACAAAAGAAGAAGCTTATTTAAAAAATGATAAATTAGAAGGTATTTCTAAAATTTATTATGAGAGTGGGAAAATACATCAGATAGCCTATAATAAAAATGATAAAAAAAATGGAAGTTTAGTACTATATTATGAAAATGGAAAGCCAGAACGTGAAATGAATTTTAAGAATGATATTTTAGATGGATTTGAAATATCATACTATGAAAGTGGAAAAGTAAAAACAAGAATTTTTCATAAGAATGGAAAACCTCAAGGGGAAGGTCTTAGTTTTTATGAAAGTAGTAAATTAAAGGAAAAAGGTTATTATAAAGATGGCATTTTAGATGGACAATATATTATGTATTATGAAGATGGAAAACTTCAAGAAGTTTATAATTATATAGCTGGAATTTTAAATGGAGAATATAAGTTATATTATGAGAATGGAAAACTTCAAGAAAATGGAAATTATATAGATAATAATTTGGAAGGTAAAGTTTCAATGTACTATGAGAGTGGTAAATTGGAGTGGGAATATAATTATATAAAAGGCAAATTAGAAGGAGAATATAAAAACTATTATGAAAATGGTAAATTAGAAAGAACTGGAAATTATAAAAATGGTCTCCTAGAAGGAGAAGCAGTTTTTTATCTTGAAGGAGGGCAAATTGGAGAAAAAGCATCTTTTCTTAATGGAAAAGAAGAAGGAGATCATCTATATTATGATAAAACTGGAAAGTTAATTAAAAAAGAAGTATATAGTAATGGAAATTTATTAAGTACAGAAGAGTTTCAAAAAGTGGAGGAAGATAATGATGAAAGAAATTAGGGTTAAGCCATTAGATGAAGATAATAAAAATGGGAAAATGATAGCATATATATTTCTCTTTCAGCCAATTTTATGCATAATTGTAGCAATTTTTATGATTTTTATAATAAAAACTCAAGAAGAAAATTTAAGATTTTTAGTAGCCTTAGGAATATTTATTTTATTAGCAGTTTTTTCTTTTTTCAAAAATATATCAGATATAGCAAATGGAGTTTTAGCAGAGGAAGTCTGTTATATAGAGAATAAGATTTTTTGCTATACAAAAACTAGAAATTTTTTAGGTATAAAAAAAGTGATAAAAAGTTTTCAAATACCAATAGCTGAAATTAGTGATGTTAGAGAAAATGAGAAAAAAATTAAAGTAAATATTTTTTCTATTTTTAAAGCAAGAAATTCATTAGAAATAGAAACAAGAGAAGGTAAAAAATATAGTATTATGAATGATTTTCATCTGAGCGGAAAACATTCACAAGATGATATGAAGATTGAAACTAGGGAAGAAAGAGCCAAAAGAATTTTTAATGAAGTTAAAGAATTGGTAATGGAAGCAAAAAATATGAATACATTTAATTTTTAAATTTAGGAGAGATAAAAATGAAAGTGAAAGAATTAAAAATTAATCCAGTTCCAGAAAAAAAATCTTTAAGATTTGTTGTACACTGGTTGATGATGATGCCAATTTTGCCTTTTATATTTTTAGGAATAATTTATTATGTAATAGATAAAAAAATTTTAAATGATTTGTATCAACAAATTTTAGAAAATAAAGGATATTTTTGTATTTTCGTTTTTTACTGGCTTTTTGCAGCAATAAATTTAGCAAGAGAAATTTTTAGTTATTTATTAGTAGAAGAAGTTTGTTATGTAGAAAACAAAGTTTTTTATTACCAGAAATTTAGAATAGCTTTTGGGATGAGAAAATTAATGAAAAAATTAGAGATACCTCTTTCAGAAATATTAGAAGTTAAAGAGGGAAAGAAGCCATTTTTCTTATGTTTTTTATACAGTATAATTACTCATAGAAATGCAGTTGAAATAAAAACAAGAGATGGTAAAAAGTATGAGATTATGAATAGTATAGTTTTTGGAGATAAAGATTCTCAAAGTCCAACTTCTTCTGAAACCAATGAAAGAGCTAATAAAATATATAATGAAGTTAAAAATATGATTTTAAAATAATAAAAATATTTTTGAAAATATCTATATTTATATGTTAAAATAAAAAATAAGAAATTTAATAATGAAAGGATTGATAAAGATGTGTGATAACTGTAAAAAAAGAGTTAGAACAAGAGTAGCACCTTCTCCAACAGGAGACCCTCATGTTGGAACAGCATATATTGCATTATTTAATATCGCATTTGCTCATGTAAATGGTGGAGATTTTATATTAAGAATAGAGGATACAGATAGAAATAGATATACAGCTGGTTCAGAACAAATGATATTTGATGCATTAAAATGGTTAGATTTAAATTATTCAGAAGGACCTGATGTAGGTGGAGATTATGGACCATATAGACAATCAGAAAGATTTGATTTATATGGAAAATATGCAAAAGAATTGGTTGAAAAAGGTGGAGCATATTATTGTTTTTGTGACCATGAAAGATTAGAAAATTTAAGAGAAAGACAAAAAGCAATGGGTTTGCCTCCTGGATATGATGGACATTGTCGTTCATTGTCTAAGGAAGAAATTGAAGAAAAACTTAAAGCAGGAGTTCCTTATGTAATAAGACTTAAAATGCCTTATGAAGGAGAAACTGTAATTCATGATAGATTAAGAGGAGATGTTGTTTTTGAAAATAGCAAGATAGATGACCAAGTTCTGTTAAAAGCTGATGGATATCCAACTTATCACCTTGCAAATATAGTTGATGATCATTTAATGGGAATAACTCATGTTATAAGAGCAGAAGAATGGATACCTTCAACTCCTAAACATATACAATTATACAAAGCATTTGGTTGGGAAGCACCAGAATTTATCCATATGCCACTTTTAAGAAATAATGATAGATCTAAAATTTCTAAAAGAAAAAATCCTGTTTCTTTAATCTGGTATAAAGAAGAAGGATATTTAAAAGAAGGATTAGTAAATTTCTTAGGTTTAATGGGATATTCTTATGGAGATGGACAAGAAATATTTACTTTACAAGAATTTAAAGATAACTTTAATATAGATAAAGTTACTTTGGGTGGACCTGTATTTGACCTAGTTAAGTTAGGTTGGGTAAATAATCAACATATGAAACTGAAAGATTTAGGAGAGCTTACAAGATTAACTATTCCATTTTTTGTAAATGAAGGATATTTAACTAATGAAAATGTAAGTGAAAAAGAATTTGAAACTTTAAAGAAGATTGTAGAAATTGAAAGAGAAGGAGCAAAAACTTTAAAAGAGTTAGCTAAAAATTCAAAATTCTTCTTTGTTGATGAATTTTCTTTACCAGAAGTAAAAGAAGATATGGATAAAAAAGAAAGAAAAAGTGTAGAAAGACTTTTAAATTCTTTAAAAGATGAAGTTGGTTTAAAATCAATAAAATTATTTATAGAAAAATTAGAAAAATGGGAAGGGAATGAATTTACTGCTGAACAAGCTAAGGATTTATTACATTCATTACTTGATGATTTACAAGAAGGTCCAGGAAAAATATTTATGCCTTTAAGAGCCGTTTTAACAGGGGCAACTAAGGGAGCAGATTTATATAATATTCTTTATGTAATTGGAAAAGAAAGAGCTTTAAAGAGAATAAAAGATACTGTTAAAAAATATAACATAGCTCTATAAAAAAATGGAGGCTATTGCAAACTGATAAAAATTTGCAATAGCCTATATTTTTAATATATATTTCCTATAAGTCCTACTATTTCTTTGGCTTTTCTAATTTTTTCAATAGCAATAGCTCTTGCCTTTTTAGAACCTTCATTTAAGACATCTTTCACATAGTCTATATCTTTTTCAAGTTCTTCTCTTTTTTCTCTTGCTTTTCCAAAATATTCAAGAATAGAATTTAAAAGCTCAGTTTTTGCATGTCCATAACCAAAATTCCCTGCTAAAAATTTCTCTTTTAATTCATTTTGTTTATCTATATTATTGAAAAGAGCATAGATTTTAGCAATATTATTATCTGGATTTTTAGGTTCTTCAAGAGGAGTTGAATCAGTAACTATACTCATAACTTGTTCTTTTAATTTCTTCTTTGTAGCAAACATATTGATAGTATTATTATATGATTTACTCATCTTTTGACCATCTGTTCCAGGAACAATAGCTGAATCATCTAAAATTAATGGTTCAGGTAATTTAAAAAACTCTACTTCATATTGTTGATTAAATTTCATAGCAATATCCCTAGTCATTTCTAGATGTTGCTTTTGATCCTTTCCAACAGGAACAATATCAGAATCATATATTAAAATATCTGCTGCCATTAGAACAGGATAAGTTAAAAGACCAGTATTTGATGGAATACCTTTTGCTATTTTATCTTTATATGAATGTCCTCTTTCTAAGAGTCCAACAGGAGTTATATTTGAAAGAAGCCATGTCAATTCAGTATGTTCAGGAACATTTGATTGTAAAAATATAGTTGATTTATTTGGGTCAAGTCCAATAGCTAAATAGTCTAAAACAATATTATATGTATTTTCTTTTAGAGTTTCAGCTTTTGTAAGTGATGTTAAAGAATGATAGTCTGCAATAAAATAAAAACCATCATAATCATCTTGTAAATCAATAAACTGTTTCATTGCTCCAAAATAATTTCCTATATGTAAAATACCACTTGGTTGTATACCAGATAAACTTCTTTTCATTTTATATCTCCTTAATTTTTTAAATTCTAACTAACTAATTAGTTAGTAAATTGTAGCATAGTAAAAATGACTTTTCAACCTAAACTATAATTCTCTTAACTCTTTTTCCAATTCCTGTCATAAATTCCCATACACAAAGCTCAGGAATATTTAAGTTATCTAATATATCTGCGTTGATAACTGTAACTTCATCTCCTATTTTTACAGAATTTTCAATTTCTTTTGGAATTCTAATCATAGTCATATCCATACAAATATTTCCAATAATTTCACATCTATGATTGTTAATTAGGACATATCCACCTTTTGAAAGATATTTTTTAAGTCCATCAGCATAACCTATTGGAAGAACTGCATAAGTTGAATCAGCTGGCAATGTATAATGTCTTCCATAGGATACAAAAGAATCCTTTTTAACCTTTTTAATAAATAAAAGTCTTGATTTTATTGTAAAAATATTTTTTAAATAAGGTGTTTTTTTGTTTCCTGTAAAAGAATACATACCTATCCCCATTCTAACAAGATTACCCACTATATCATTGTGAAAATTAGTAATTCCAGCACTATTAGAAATATGGATATATTTTAAATTTAAAGAATTGACAATTTTTTTAAATTTTTCTATTTGTTCTAATGTAAAATTTTTAGTTTCCACTGTATTTCCATCTGAATCAGATAGGTGTGAAAAAATTCCCACAAGATTAAGATTATTATTTTTACAAAATTCTATAACCTTTTTAGCCTCATCTACTTCAAAACCTAATCTTGTCATACCTGTATCAAATTTTAAATGTATATTAGGGTTTAATTTATTATTTACTAAAAATTGTAATTGTCCCATAGAACTAATTGCAACATGAACTCCTCTTTTAGTTGCTTCTATCAATTCATCTTCAAAACTGGCTCCAAGAATTAAAATTTTATCTTTAATTCCTGCTTCTTGTAATTCTATTGCTTCTTCAAGGTTTGCAACGCCAAAGAAATTTACTCCAATTTCTTGCAAAATTTTTGTAATTTCTACTGAACCTAAGCCATAGGCATTAGCTTTTACAACACCTAATACTTCTCTGTTATTAGCAATTTCCTTTAATTTTAATACATTGTACTTCAAATTTTCTTTATCAATTTCTACCCAAGTTCTCATTTTTCCTCCTAATAAATTAAAAAGTAAAAATACACCTATGTCTAAACAATAGGTGTATTTATTTTACCATACTTTCTATTTTGTTGAATTTCCTAAATTTTTAGAAGCATTATCAACAAAATTTCTAAATACTTTATCAGTTATTGTTATAACTTCATTTCTATCAACTGCAAGTAAAGAATAAACCTTTTCAGAATCTTCCCAAGCCCCTTTTTGAGTAACTTTTTTCATTGCTAAATCAGTTGAATAAGTAGCTAAATCAGAAAAAACAGGAGAAACAATACTTTTAGAAAAAGCATCCATATCTTCAAGATAACCTCTAATTTGAGCTTCAACTTCACTTTTTACTTTTCCTCTCAAAGCTTCAGAGGCTTGTTTATTAGCACGAGATTGGGCTATAATAGAACCACTTTTTGAGAGCTGTGCAGAAGAAAGTACATAGATTTCTTTTTCTGGATTTACTCTCGATGAAACAGCTTCTTGAATCGCAGCAGGGGTTGAACCTTCAGTTAAAAAACTAGGTAAATATTCATTTATTGAACTACAGGCAGTTAATGCAAATAGAGATATTAAAAACAAAATAATTTTATTCTTATTCATACTTAATTTCCTCCAAAGTATTTTTAATAAATTATATCACAAAAATAGAAAAAAATAAAATGACAATAAAGCTATAAGATACATAAGAAAAGTGGAGAAAAATAATCATAATAATTATAGAAAAAAATAAAAATATTGAAAAAACTTAGAAAATATAATAGAATTAAGTATAATTCTTTACAAAAATAAAAAGAGGTGAAATGATGTCAATTTTAAAAGATTTAGCAAGAAATTTAGGTTTAACTAATATAACACAAGTAAAAAAGAAATATGCCACTGTTGGTGAAAAAAAATCTGATGAAGAGAAAGAAAGAGCAAAGTATGAAGTAAAAAATATTGATAACTTAAAAGAAGATGAGGTTACAAAATGCCCAAGCTGTGGGGTGCTTTTTCATAAATCAGAAATAAGAGCAAATATGAAAATGTGTCCAAATTGTAATCACTATTTTAATATGAGTGCAAGAGAAAGAATAGAACTTTTGATAGATGAGGGAACTTTTAAAGAAGAAGATGCTACTTTAACTTCTGCAAACCCTATAAATTTTCCTGAATATGCTGAAAAAATTGAAAAGGCTCAACATGATTCTGGAATGAATGAAGGAGTTATAAGTGGAATAGGAGAATTAAATGGCATAAAAATCAGTATAGCATGTATGGATTTCAACTTTATGGGAGGAAGTATGGGTTCTGTTGTAGGTGAAAAAATAACAGCAGCCTTAGAAAGAGCAATAGAACATAAAATCCCAGCAGTTGTTGTTGCAATATCTGGAGGAGCCAGAATGCAAGAAGGATTGACTTCACTTATGCAGATGGCAAAAACATCAGCCGCTGTTAAAAAAATGAGATTAGCAGGTTTACCTTTTATTTCTGTACCAGTTAATCCAACTACTGGTGGAGTAACAGCTTCATTTGCTATGTTGGGAGATATAATAATAAGTGAACCAAAAGCAAGAATTGGATTTGCTGGACCAAGAGTTATTGAGCAAACTATTAGACAAAAATTGCCTGAAAATTTTCAAAAAAGTGAATTTTTACAAGAATGTGGAATGGTAGACATTATAGCTAAGAGAGAAGATTTAAAAGCAACTATATTTAAAGTACTTAATGACATTATTTAGGAGGGTAAATTATGCAATTTGAATTTCAAATAGAGGAATTAGAACATAAAATAGAGGAATTAAAGAAGTTTGCAGAAGAAAAAGAAGTGGATTTATCTGATGAAATAAATAAATTGAAAGACCAAAGAGATATAGCTCTTAAAGTTCTATATGATAATTTAACAGATTATCAAAGAGTTATGGTATCAAGACATCCAGAAAGACCATACACATTAGATTATATTAATTATATAACTACTGATTTTATAGAATTACATGGGGATAGATTGTTTAGAGATGACCCTGCAATAGTTGGAGGACTTTGCAAAATAGATGGAAAAAACTTTATGATTATTGGACATCAAAAAGGTAGAACAATGAAAGAAAAAGTTTTTAGAAATTTTGGAATGGCAAATCCAGAAGGATATAGAAAGGCTTTAAGACTTTATGAAATGGCAGAAAGATTTAAACTTCCTATTTTAACTTTTATTGATACACCTGGTGCATACCCTGGACTTGAAGCAGAAAAACATGGTCAAGGTGAGGCTATTGCCAGAAATTTAATGGAAATGAGTGGAATAAAGACTCCAATAGTTACTGTTGTTATAGGAGAAGGTGGCTCTGGAGGAGCATTAGGACTTGGAGTGGCAGATAAAGTATTTATGCTTGAAAATTCTGTTTATTCTGTAATTTCACCAGAAGGTTGTGCTGCAATACTATATAAAGATCCAAATAGAGTTGAAGAAGCAGCTAATAATTTAAAATTGTCATCTCAAAGTTTATTAAAAATAGGTTTAATAGATGGAATTATAGACGAAGCTCTTGGTGGAGCACATCGTGGACCAGAAGACACAGCATTTAATTTGAAAAGAGTTGTCTTAGAGACAATAAATGAGCTTGAAAAAATACCAGTTGATGAATTAGTTGAAAAGAGATATGATAAATTTAGACAGATGGGAGTCTTTAATAGGTAAAAAAATGAAGGTGGAAATTTAAAGAATGGAAAAAAAATTAGCTATATTAACAAGTGGTGGAGATGCACCAGGAATGAATGCTGCAATAAGAGCAACAGCAAAAATTGCTGAATATTATGGCTTTGAAGTTTATGGAGTAAGAAGAGGATATTTAGGAATGTTAAATGATGAAATATTCCCTATGACTGGTAGATTTGTATCAGGAATTATTGATAAGGGAGGTACAGTTTTACTGACAGCTCGTTCAGAAGAGTTTAAACAAGCCAAATTCAGGGAAATTGCAGCAAATAACTTAAAGAAAAAGGGAATAGAATATTTAGTTGTTATAGGTGGAGATGGTTCTTATCGTGGAGCTAACCTATTATATAAAGAACATGGAATAAAGGTAGTTGGAATCCCTGGAACTATTGATAATGATATCTGTGGAACAGATTTTACTCTTGGATTTGATACTTGTCTTAATACAATTTTAGATGCAATGTCAAAAATAAGAGATACAGCAACTTCTCATGAAAGAACAATTTTAATTCAAGTTATGGGAAGAAGAGCAGGAGATTTAGCTCTACATGCTTGTATAGCTGGTGGTGGAGATGGAATAATGATACCTGAAATGGATAATCCTATTGAAATGTTAGCACTACAATTAAAAGAAAGAAGAAAAAATGGGAAACTTCATGATATAGTTTTAGTTGCTGAAGGTGTTGGAAATGTATTTGACATACAAGAAAAATTAAAGGGACATATCAATAGTGAAATTAGATCAGTTATTTTGGGATATATTCAAAGAGGAGGAACACCATCAGGTTTTGACAGAATTCTTGCTGCTAGAATGGCAGCAAAGGCAGTTGAGGTATTAAATAATGGAGAAGCAGGAGTTATGGTTGGAATTGAAAAAAATGAAATGGTAACTCATCCACTTGAAGAAGCTTGTTCTGTTGAAAAAAGAAAAAGTATTGAAAAAGATTATGAACTAGCACTTTTATTATCAAAATAATGAGAAAGTGAGGCAAAAATGGATAGTGTTTTAGAATTAGTGAGAAAAGAAAGAAGAAAAAATCAGATAAAAAGAGAAATTGAAGATAATGATAGAAAAATTAGAGACAATAGAAAAAGAGTTGAATTATTACTTAATTTAAAAGATTATTTAAAATCTGATATGTCTTATACAGAAATAATTGATATTATAGAAAATATGCAATCTGATTATGAAGACAGAGTTGATGATTATATTATAAAAAATGCAGAACTTGGAAAAGAAAGAAGAGAAATTAGCAAGACTATAAAAGAATTTAAAAAATCAGTTAGTTAGGAGCTAAAAAATGCCAACTAAAAGTTTAGAAAGATTGATACTAGAATTTAATAAATTACCAGGTGTTGGACAAAAATCAGCAACAAGGTATGCTTTTCATATTTTAAATCAATCTGAGGAAGATGTTAAAAATTTTGCAGAAGCACTTTTGGCAGTTAAAGAAAATGTTAAAAAATGCCATATATGTGGCAATTACTGTGAAAGTGATACTTGTAGTATATGTTCTGACAATACTAGAGACCATAAAATAATTTGTGTTGTTGAAGAAAGTAAAGATATTATGATTTTGGAAAAAACAACAAAATATAGAGGTGTTTACCATGTTTTAAATGGTAGACTTGATCCCTTAAATGGTATTACTCCAAATGAGCTTAATATAAAATCTTTGCTTGAAAGAATAGCAAAAGATGATATAGAGGAAATAATTTTAGCAACTAACCCTAATATTGAGGGGGAAACCACTGCTATGTATCTTGCTAAACTTATGAAAAATTTTGGAATAAAAATCACTAAATTAGCAAGTGGAATACCTATGGGAGGAAACTTGGAATTTTCAGATACTGCAACTATTTCTCGTGCCTTAGATGATAGAGTTGAAATTTAAGATAATTAAGAAAAGTTGAGAAATAGTTTAGTTATAGAACTTAAATTGAAAGGTAGATGAAAAGAGATAGTGAATTGGAGTATCATACATATAGTGCCATTTGATATAGGGTATTCATTTGTAAATTACAGGTGTTCTAATCAGCAAGATAAGGAAAGGATAATCAGTGAATTAGAAAATTTTTGTAAAGACAATGGATATGATGTTTTTGAGGCACAAATTTCTAAGTGCTTTTTTAATGTGAAATTTAATGAAAATATCTCCTGTTTTCTTTTAGAATACGGAATAGGAGTTTTTGTTGTTAAAAATATAAAAGAAATTGATATGAAAAAAGTAAAAGAAAAATTTGAAGAGAACATCTCTTGTGTTCTATATTATAGTAAAAAAAAGGAACAAAAACTTATTCTTGAGTGTCAAAGCAAAAGTTTTGAAGTATTTAAAATTTTTATGAAAAAAGTTTGGAGTTTAATTAGTATATATGAAAGACCATATTCTGCAACAGAATCATATAAGTATGCTGGATTTTCCTATGTTTTTTCTATATATCATATTATTGATCCAACAGAAAATTTGCTAAAAGCAAAAAATGAAAATATAGATCTTTTGATGAATCCATCAATTATTCATAAAATATGTGATGAAACACAGTGGGATGCAATTAAAACTAAAATTTTAGATTATGATATGAAAGGATACAATCTAAAAGAATATACTGCTATATCAGTTGTAGCGTCTTCGTGGTCTGCTGTGGCTGTTATAGAAAATGAAGAAACTGAGGTCATAGAAAAAATTATTAATTACGAAATTAATGCACAGGCAAGTTGGTTCTTATTTGATTGTCTAGTAGATAATATAAATAAAAGTAATATGACAAATTTAGACTTACAAAAAGAAAAAAGTTTAGCTACAAATGTATCTTTAGATATGAGTATCATTTTAGGTGCTAATATGAGTTTAAGTGAAAAAAATGTGTTAGAATCTATATTTCGTACCACTGGATTTGAAGCACTTCGAGATAAGCTATTTTTACTATTAGAAAACAGGATAGCAATTGCTGAAGCAAAAATAAGTGAAAGACAAGTAAAATATGGGATTGTAACTGAGATACTTTTAGTTTTATTTACTCTAGTTAGCATTTATGAACCTATAAGAAATTTAATTAGTGGTTCTCTACAAACTGTAGATATAGTCCTAGGAATCTTTATGATTGTCATTTTTATAATTTGTTCAATTATGATAATTAGAAGGGAGAAGTAATTAATGAAAAATATCTTATTAATAGTAGATATGCAAAAAGGGTTTGCAAGATATAAACAAACTCTTGATTTGAAAGATAAAATATTAAAATTACTTGAATTAAAAGTTTTTGATTCTGTAATAGCAACTAGATTTTTAAATGATAATAATAGTATATATGAAAGATTATTAGAATGGAAAAGATTGAAAACTGAAGATGAAAGAGCAATAGATTCAAGTTATAATCAATATATTGATTTTGTTTTTGATAAATATATATATAATTGTGTCAATTCAAGTTTTATACAAAAATTATGCCAATTAAATGATGGAAAATATCCTGAAAAAATATTTATTGTTGGAGCAGATACAGATTGTTGTGTTCTAACAATCGCTACATCATTGTTTGAAAATAATATTAGACCAGTTGTGCTGACTAATTATTGTTCTTCTAATGGTGGAGATTTATCACATGAAGCTGGAATTTTGTGTATGAGGAGGCTTATAGGAAAAGAACAATTGATTGATATAGAGATTAATGAGACTATAGACTTACTAAATATATAGAATTTTTTCATATAATGATAAGAGTATATGAAAGATATGAAATATTAAAAAAAAATTGACAAATATCAATAATTATTATAAAATAAACGAAATTAAATATTTTTCCTTTTAAGAGAGTCCAGAGAGGCTAGCAAGGGTGTGAAAGGCTATTTTTAGTTTGTATTTTTGTGTAATTTACCTAAAACCTCTGGTTTTAGGTTTTTTTATACCCTAATAGATTTTATAAAAGTTGTGTTATGGTATCCATTAATATTGATAGAAAAATTCTAGAAATATTAATGGTTGTCAAGCACAGTTGGAGGTAAAAATGAAAATATTATTAGATGAAAATGGCATACGAAGATCAATAACAAGAATATCTTATGAAATTATTGAAAGAAATAAAACAGTAGATAATATTGTTTTAGTTGGAATAAAAAGTAGGGGAGATATTCTGGCAGAAAGGATAAAACAAAAATTAATGGAACTTGAAAATATTGATGTTCCATTAGAAACTATTGATATTACATATTATAGAGATGATATTGATAGGAAAAATTTTGAATTGGATATTAAAGATATAGAATTTAAAACTAATTTAACAGGGAAAATTGTTGTTATAGTTGATGATGTACTATATACAGGAAGAACTATAAGGGCAGGGCTTGACGCAATTCTTAGTAAATCAAGACCAGCTAAAATTCAACTAGCTTGTTTAATTGATAGAGGACACCGTGAATTACCAATAAGGGCAGATTTTATAGGGAAAAATATTCCAACATCTCATTCTGAAAATATAGAGGTATATTTGAAAGAATTAGATGGAAAGGAAGAAGTTGTAATATTGTAATTAGTTATAACTACCTATTTAGAATGTCCTAGAATTTTAATTTTATGACCTTCTAAGTAGTGTAGGACTATTTAGGAGGTTTTTTTATGAAAAATTTGTTATCCATGGAAGATTTAACAAATGAAGAAATTTTATTTTTGGTTAAAAGAGCAATAGATTTAAAAAAAGGAGCAGAGAATAAAAAAAGGAATGATTTGTTTGTAGCAAATTTATTTTTTGAAAATTCTACTCGTACAAAAAAGAGTTTTGAAGTAGCAGAAAAAAAATTAAATCTTAATGTGATTGATTTTGAAGTATCAACTTCTTCTGTTCAAAAAGGAGAAACTCTTTATGACACTTGTAAAACCTTAGAGATGATAGGAATTAATATGTTGGTTATTAGACACTCAGAAAATCAATATTATAAGCAACTTGAAAATTTAAAAATTCCTATAATAAATGGAGGAAATGGAAGTGGAGAGCACCCTTCACAATGTCTTTTAGATATTATGACTATATGTGAAACTTATGGTAAATTTGATGGCTTAGATATAATAATTGCAGGAGATATAAAAAATTCAAGAGTGGCAAGAAGTAATAAAAAAGCTCTTACAAGGTTAGGTGCAAAAGTTAGTTTTGTAGCACCTGAAATTTGGAAAGATGAAAGCCTAGGGGAGTTTGTAAATTTTGATGATGTAATAGATAAAGTAGATATTTGTATGCTTTTAAGAGTTCAACATGAAAGACATACAGATAGCAAAGAAAAATCTGAATTCTCAAAAGAAAACTATCATAAAAAATATGGTTTAACTGAAGAAAGATACAAAAGATTAAAAGAGGGAGCAATTATAATGCACCCAGCACCTGTAAATAGAGATGTTGAAATAGCAGATAGTTTAGTTGAAAGTGAAAAATCTCGTATATTTGAACAAATGAGAAATGGAATGTTTATGAGACAAGCTATACTTGAATATATTATAGAGAAAAATAAAATATGATTGAAAATAGCTCGTTACTAGCCAGATTTTTTAACAGATAAAAATTAAGAATTCGCTGCAAATTTGCTAAACTCGTTTCACTCAAACACAGCAAGATTTGCTCGGCTCATTCTATTTAATTTTTATCTTAAAATCTGGAATGTAACTCTCTTATTTTCAAAGTATTATACTATTTAGAAAGGTAGGATTTATGTTATTAAAAAATTGCAAGATTTTAAAGAATAGTAAATTTGAAAAAGTTGATATTTTAATAAAAGATGACAAAATTGAAAAAATTTCAGAAAATATAAATGTTACAGATGAAAATACAATAGATGTAAAAAATAGGTTTGTAACAGCAGGTTTTATAGATGCACATGTTCATTGGAGAGAACCTGGATTTTCAAAAAAAGAAACAGTTTATACAGCTTCAAGAGCAGCAGCAAGGGGAGGATTTACAACGGTCATGACTATGCCTAACTTAAATCCTGTTCCTGATAGTGTAGAAACTTTAAATAAACAATTGGAAATTATAAAAAATGATTCTGTTATTAGAGCTATTCCATATGGAGCAATAACAAAAGAAGAATACGGTAGAGAGCTTTCAGATATGGAAGCCATAGCCAATGATGTATTTGCATTTACTGATGATGGTAGAGGAGTACAAAGTGCTAATGTTATGTATGAAGCAATGTTAATGGGAGCAAAGTTGAATAAGGCTATTGTTGCACACTGTGAAGATAATTCTCTTATAAGAGGTGGTGCAATGCATGAAGGAAAAAGAAGTGTAGAACTTGGAATAAAAGGGATACCTTCAATATGTGAATCAACTCAAATAGCAAGAGATATACTTTTAGCTGAGGCAGCAAATTGCCATTATCATGTATGCCATATATCAGCTAAAGAATCAGTTAGAACAGTAAGAGAAGGGAAAAAGAATGGTATAAGAGTAACTTGTGAAGTTACACCTCATCACTTGTTGAGTTGTGATGAAGATATAAAAGAAGATAATGGAATGTGGAAGATGAATCCTCCTTTAAGAAGTAGAGAAGATAGAAATGCTTTAATAGTTGGAATTTTAGATGGGACAATAGATATTATTGCAACTGACCATGCTCCACACACTATGGAAGAAAAAATAAGAGGGATAGAAAAATCTTCATTTGGTATAGTTGGTTCAGAAACTGCTTTTGCACAACTTTATACAAAGTTTGTTAAAACTGATATATTCTCTTTGGAAATGTTAGTTAAGTTAATGTCAGAAAATGTTGCTAAAATATTTGATTTACCTTATGGGAAATTAGAGGAAAATTCTTTTGCAGATATAGTTGTAATAGATTTAGAAAAAGAAATAACAATTAATCCAAACAATTTTTTGAGTAAAGGGAAAAATACACCTTATATCAATGAAAAAATAAATGGAATACCTGTTTTAACTATAAGTAATGGGAAAATTGCTTATATAGATAAAGAAGAAATTAATTTATAATAAAAGGAGATGCACTTATGTACAACAGACAACTAATTTTAGAAGATGGAACTGTCTATAAAGGTTATGCTTTTGGAGCTGATGTAGAAAATATAGGAGAAGTAGTTTTTAATACTTCAATGACAGGTTATCAAGAAATTTTATCAGATCCTTCATACAATGGACAGATAGTTACATTGACTTATCCACTTATTGGAAATTATGGAATAAATCGTGATGATTTTGAATCAATGAAACCTTGTATAAAAGGAATGATAGTTAAAGAAGTGTGTACAACACCTTCAAATTTTAGAAGTGAAAAAACTCTTGATGAAGCCTTAAAAGATTTTGGAATACCAGGCATCTATGGAATAGATACGAGAGCATTGACAAGAAAACTTCGTTCAAAAGGAGTTGTAAAAGGTTGTCTTGTTTCAATGGATAAAAATATAGATGAAGTTGTAGCAGAATTGAAGAAAACTATATTACCCACTAATCAAATTGAACAAGTTTCAACAAAATCAATATCTCCTGCTTTGGGGAGAGGAAGAAGAGTTGTATTAGTTGACTTAGGAATGAAAATAGGAATAGTGAGAGAATTAGTGTCAAGAGGTTGTGATGTAATAGTAGTTCCTTATAATATAACAGCAGATGAAGTTTTAAGATTAGAGCCAGATGGAGTAATGCTTACTAATGGACCTGGTGACCCAGAAGATGCAAAAGAAAGTATTGAAATGATAAAAGGGATTATTGATAAGGTAACTATTTTTGGAATTTGTATGGGTCATCAATTAGTTTCTCTTGCTTGTGGAGCAAAAACATACAAGTTAAAGTTTGGACATAGAGGAGGAAATCACCCTGTTAAAAATATCTTAACTGGTAGAGTTGATATAACATCTCAAAATCATGGTTATGCTGTTGATATAGATTCATTAAAAGATACAGACTTAGAACTTACTCATATAGCAATAAATGACAGAAGCTGTGAAGGAGTAAGACATAAAAAATATCCTGTGTTCACTGTACAATTTCACCCAGAAGCAGCAGCTGGACCACATGACACAAGTTATTTATTTGATGAATTTATAAAGAATATTGATAAGAATATGAAATAAAAAGTAAAAACTGTTCGTTACTAGCCAAATTTCTTAACGGATAAAAATTAAGAATTCGCATCTAAGAAACTCTAAGCAATAAATTGCTAAGTGTTTCTAAGAAATTCAGCCAACTTGCTGACAAGTCAGCTTCAAACATGCTGAGATTTGCTCGGTTCATTCTATTTAATTTTTATCCTAAAATTTGGAATGTAACTCTCATGTTTTTACTATATTATAGTTGAATTAGAATGTTAGGAGTGAGAATAAATGCCAAAAAGAAAAGATATAAAAACTATACTTGTAATAGGTTCAGGACCAATAATAATAGGACAAGCTGCTGAGTTTGACTATGCAGGAACACAGGCTTGCTTATCTTTAAGAGAAGAAGGATATGAAGTAATACTTGTAAACTCAAACCCTGCAACAATTATGACAGATAAGGAGATTGCAGATAAAGTATATATAGAACCGTTGACTGTGGAATTTTTATCAAAAATAATAAGAAAAGAAAAACCTGATGCACTTTTACCAACTTTAGGAGGACAAGTTGCATTAAACTTAGCAGTTAGTTTACATGAAAGTGGAATTTTAGATGAATGTGGAGTTGAAATTTTAGGAACAAAATTAACTTCAATAAAACAAGCAGAAGACAGAGAATTATTTAGAGATTTAATGAATGAATTAAATGAGCCTGTACCAGATTCAGTAATAGTTCATACATTAGAAGAAGCAGAAAAATTTGTAAAAGAAATAGGTTATCCAGTTATAGTAAGACCTGCATTTACAATGGGAGGAACAGGTGGAGGAATTTGTTACAATGACGAAGATTTACAAGAAATCGTACCAAATGGATTAAATTATTCCCCTGTTCATCAATGTTTGATTGAAAAATCTATAGCAGGTTATAAAGAAATAGAATATGAAGTGATGAGAGATAGCAATGACACTGCAATAGTTGTATGTAACATGGAAAATATTGATCCTGTTGGTATACACACAGGAGATTCAATAGTTGTTGCCCCTTGTTTAACATTGACAGACAGAGAAAATCATATGTTAAGAGATGTATCTTTAAAAATCATAAGAGCATTAAAAATTGAAGGTGGATGTAATGTGCAAATAGCACTTGATCCTAACTCTTTTAAATACTATATAATAGAGGTAAATCCAAGAGTTTCTCGTTCATCTGCACTTGCTTCAAAGGCAACTGGTTATCCAATAGCAAAAATAGCGGCAAAAATAGCCGTTGGAATGAGATTAGATGAAATTATAAATCCAGTTACTAAATCATCTTATGCTTGCTTTGAACCAGCAATAGATTATGTTGTAACAAAAATTCCTAGATTTCCATTTGATAAATTTGGAGATGGAGATAGATATCTAGGTACTCAGATGAAAGCAACAGGGGAAGTTATGGCAATAGGTAGAACTTTGGAAGAATCTTTACTTAAAGCTATAAGGTCACTTGAATATGGAGTACATCACTTAGGTTTACCTAATGGAGAAGAATTTTCATTAGAAAAAATAATTAAAAGAATAAAATTGGCTGGGGATGAAAGATTATTCTTTATAGGAGAAGCATTAAGAAGAAATGTAAGCATAGAAGAAATACATAATTATACGAAAATAGATTTATTTTTCTTAAATAAAATGAAAAATATAATAGATTTAGAACATCTATTAAAAGATAACAAAGGAAATATTGAACTTTTAAGAAAAGTTAAAACTTTTGGTTTCTCTGATAGAGTTATTGCACATAGATGGGAAATGACAGAAGCAGAGATAACAGAATTAAGACATAAACATAATATAAGACCTGTATATAAAATGGTTGATACCTGTGCTGCTGAATTTGATTCTAACACCCCATATTTCTATTCAACTTATGAATTTGAAAATGAATCAATAAGAAGTGATAAAGGAAAAATAGTTGTTCTTGGTTCAGGACCTATAAGAATAGGGCAAGGGATAGAGTTTGACTATGCAACAGTACATGCTATTAAAGCTATAAAAAAATTGGGTTATGAAGCAATAGTAATAAATAATAATCCTGAAACTGTATCAACAGATTTCTCAATCTCAGATAAACTATATTTTGAACCTTTAACACAGGAAGATGTTATGGAAATCTTAGATTTAGAAAAACCACTTGGAGTTGTTGTACAATTTGGAGGACAAACTGCAATTAATCTAGCTGATAAATTGGTTAAAAATGGAATACAAATTTTAGGAAGCTCTCTTGATTCAATAGATACAGCAGAAGATAGAGATAGATTTGAAAAATTATTGTTAGATTTAAAAATTCCACAACCATTAGGAAAAACAGCTTTTAATGTTGAAAATGCCTTAAAAAATGCAAATGAAATAGGTTATCCTGTGTTGGTTAGACCATCTTATGTATTAGGTGGTAGAGCTATGGAAATAGTATACAATGATGAAGATTTAAAGAAATATATGGAAAAAGCAGTACATATAAATCCTGAATATCCAGTATTAATTGATAGATATTTGATAGGTAAAGAAATAGAAGTTGATGCTATATCTGATGGAGAAAATACTTTTATACCTGGAATAATGGAACATATTGAAAGAGCTGGTGTACACAGTGGAGATTCAATCTCAATATATCCTCCTCAAAGTTTATCTCAAAAAGAAATTGAAACTTTGATAGATTACACTAAAAAATTAGCTAAGGGCTTAAAAGTTAAAGGACTTATTAACATTCAATATGTTGTAAGTAAAGGAAAAATTTATGTACTTGAAGTAAATCCAAGAGCATCAAGAACAGTACCATTTTTAAGTAAGGTTACAGGAGTTCCTGTTGCAAATATAGCTATGCAATGTATCTTAGGTAAAAAATTAAAAGAATTAGGCTTTACAAAAGATATTGCAGATATAGGAAATTCTGTTTCTGTTAAAGTGCCTGTATTCAGTTTTCAAAAATTAAAGAATGTTGATACAACATTAGGACCTGAAATGAAATCTACAGGAGAAGTTATAGGAACTGATATAAATTTAGAAAAAGCATTATATAAGGGGCTTACTGCTGCTGGAATAAAAATAAAGGATTACGGTAGAGTTCTATTTACAATAGATGATAAGAATAAAGAAGCTGCCTTAACTTTGGTAAAAGGTTTCTCTGATGTAGGATTTTCAATTTTAGCAACAGAAGGAACAGGGACATATTTTGAAGAACATGGGCTAAAAGTTAAAAAAGTTGGAAAGATAGATAACTCAGAATATAGTGTTTTAGATGCAATACAAAATGGAGATGTAGATATAGTTATTAATACTACAACAAAAGGAAAATCTAGTGAAAAAGATGGATTTAAAATTAGAAGAAAAGCTACTGAACATGGAGTAATTTGTTTTACATCACTTGATACTGCAAATGCACTATTAAGAGTTATTGAATCAATGTCTTTTAGAGTGCAAACTTTGTAAGTTAAAAATAGTTCATTACTGAGTAGATTTCTTAACGATAAAAAATCAAGAATTCGCTGCAAATTCGCTAAACTCGTTTCACTCAAACACAGCGAGATTTGC
>OGGR01000142.1_pt1 | contig 60367 bp, 50 predicted proteins | sample 1571321 | NCBI WGS metagenome assembly OGGR01 (sample SAMEA2582048, study PRJEB24529) | metagenome | biome: Human gut stool | place: China | collected 2011 | reverse complement strand
AACCGCCGACACGGGGATTTTCAATCCCCTGCTCTACCGACTGAGCTATCTGGGCAACGGCGCGCATTAAACCCTTTCCAGCGCAGCGTGTCAACCATGATGGCACGATAAAAAGTGCGTTCGCTCAACAACCGAACGAAGCGGCCATTTATTATCCATTCCAGTCCCGTTTCACGCACTTGCTGGCCTCTGAACACCCTGCAGTCTGCGCCAATATGATGGAAATTCGAGGTTCAGCGGGTCCGCCGCATTGAGCCGAATCCACTCTGCGAGTATGCTTTGCCGCAATGATACCGCCTGGAGGCAACATGAGTCTGAATATGCAAGAGTGGCGTGATGAGACCACCGAGATCGTCAACGAACTGCTGGCCGATGGCAGCAATCCCGATGCGGATTACGACATCGAGCACCACTTCGCCTGCCAGGATTTCGACCGTCTGGAAAAAGCAGCGGTTGACCTGTTCAAGGCCGGTTTTGAAGTGACCGATGCCGAAGAGATGGAGCTGGATGACGGCGCCACCATCTTCTGCTTCGATGCCACCATCGAGTGCAAGCTGAATGTCGAAGCGATCGTTGCCGATATCGCCAAGATGCTGCCCATCCTGGAAAAATATGGGGTGGATTACGATGGCTGGGGCACCTACTTCCAGGATTGATCCTGCCTCCATCGTAAAACAACAAGGCCACCTTGCGGTGGCCTTGTTGTTTCTGACGATCTCTCACGCCAGATAGCTGGCAGCAAACTCCGCCGGCGGCAGGGGACGACTGAACAGATAGCCCTGAAGCCGATCACACCCCGCCTCGGTCAGCCACAGCTGCTGCTCGGGTGTCTCTACCCCTTCGGCGGTGATCCGTATCCCAAGCTCATGGCCCAACCCGATGACTGACCGCACGATAGCGGTGGTCGCGCTATTGCTGGCGAGCCCCTGAGTGAAGCTGCGATCCAGCTTGAGGGTCGCCACCTGCAAACGCGGCAGATAGGCCAGCGAGCAGTAGCCGGTACCGAAGTCATCGATGGCCAGCTGAAAACCGGCAGCGATCAGGTTGTCGAGGTTGGTCTCAATCTCATCGGCATTCTCCATCAGCACCCCTTCGGTGATCTCCAGCTCCAGCTGACTGGCCTTAAGCCCATGGCGGACGATGCAGGCAGAGACTCGCTCACAGAGCGCCGGATCACGGAACTGCAACGGCGAGAGGTTGATGGAGAGCACCATATCCGGCTGCGCAGTTTGCCACTGAGCCAGCTGGGCACACCCCTGCTCCAGCATCAGCTGGCCAAGCTGTCCGATGATCCCCATCTCTTCCGCCAACGGAATGAACTCGTCGGGGGAGATCATCCCAAGCTCAGGATGAGGCCAGCGGCAAAGCAGCTCGGCACCGTGCAAGCGGTGAGTGCGGGTACAGATGATCGGCTGATAAACGGCAACCAGCTGGGCAGATTTGATGGCAAGCGGCAACTGGGCGGCGATCAGCTGACGCCGCTTGAGCCGGGCATGCAGCTCGGGATCAAACAGGGTGCAGTACTGTTGTTGCCGTTTACCCTGCGCCAGCGCAGCCTCGGCATGGCTGAGCAACCGCTCGGCATCGCTTGCCCGCCCTTGGGCCAGCCCCAGAAATACCGGGATCTGGATGCGATGATCTTCCACCTGATAGTGTTCCATCAACTGCTGCTGCAGATGCTGGCTCCACCCCTGCAACGGCTCGTTGAAGTCGGGTAGCAACAGGCTGAAGTCATCGGCAGCAACCCGACAAAGCAGGGCGCGCGGCGGTACCAGTTGCTGCAACCGCTTGGCCACCTGGCTGAGCAGGCGATCGGCAATCCGGATCCCGAAGCGATCGTTGATTTCACGAAAATGGTGCAGATCGACCAGCACCAATGTGGCACTGCGTCCCCCAAGATGGCGGCTGGTCTGCAAGAACCGGGAGAGTTTGAGCAGTCCGGTCAGACTGTCGTAGTGCTGCTCCTGCTGCAACTGCGCCTGAGTGGTGCGCAGACCGGTGATGTCACGCCCCAGCGTCAGGATCCCGAGGGAGTGGCCGTCACCATCGGGGACATCGACCCGGGTGATCTCCATGTGTCGCCCCTGCCCGCTGGCATCCAGCAGACAGCACTCGCCGTGGCCCATCCCCTGCGGCGCCGCCAACCGGAACGGCAGTTGCTGCCCCAGCACCTCATCCGCCCCTTGGCCGATAAAGTCGAGAAACGCCTGATTGCACTCCAGCAGCACCCCGTTGTGATCATCGAAACGGATCAGATCAGGAATGGCATCGAGCAGAAAACGCTGCAACAACTGCTGCTTTTTGACCGTTTGTTCCAGGCTCTTGCGCTGGGCAATCTCGTTAACCACGCCAAACACTGCGCACGCCTCTCCCTGCGGGGTGTAAAGAGGCACCTTGTGCACCTCCATCCAGCAGGTATTCCCGCCCCGGTTGCAATGGAGCTGCTGATACAGCATCGGCACGCCTCCGGCAAGCAGCTGCTCATCTTCACTGCGAAAGAGATCGCCCCATGGCATATCTGCATCTGTCTTGCCGACTACCTCGGCAGGCGACTCCAGCTTGGCTTCACGGGCGAACTCACGATTGGCGAACAGGTAACGCCCATGACTATCCCGACAGAAGATACTCATTGGCAATTGGTCGATGATCTGCTGCAGCAGATCCGGGGTGAGCATGTTGGTCACAGGGGTGCTTATGGAGGAATTTCGAGCAAATCTATGATAGCAAACCAATTTTGTAAAGCACCCCGATCACCTCCCCATAACATCGAACGCTGGATGGTTGCTGACAGAGATTGTCGCTCCGGCGATAATAGGCGCCGGTTGGCCAATGGCCTGGTGATATGGACGAGAGAAACAAGATGAAAAAGATTATGGGGAGCGCATTGGCGCTGCTGCTGGTTGGTTGTGCTGGTGACAATAACGGCGGTGAGGAGTATCGCTACAACCCGCCAATTGCCAAGGCAACCAACAACACTCAGGAAATGGCGATCCCGGTGGATCTGGTGTGGGCTCGCGCCGAGAAGTGGTTCACCGATCACGGCCTCACCATCGAAAACAGCCAGCGTGGCTCCGGCCTGATGACCGCCAACGTCAACCAGTCAGCCGACGGGCTGGAGTGGCTGGACTGCGGCACCATGGGTTCCAAAGTTGCACTGGGCAACCCGAACCTGCAGATCAACCTGATCATCACCCAGAGCGGCAACAGCAGCGTGGCCACCGTCAATGTCAAGGGCAACACAGAGCTGTTCTTCGTTGAATCCTCAGGCGAGCGCGTACCGGCCCCGTCCATCAAGCCGGTCTGTGTCTCCCGCGGTACCCTGGAGCAGAGCCTGTTCGCCACCCTCGGCAACTGATTTCTCTTCCCTGCAAAGATAAAAAAAGCGGCAGATAACTCTGCCGCTTTTGCTTTTCTACTGTCTGTTCATGTTAGCCATGAGGCTTGTCGATCTCCAACATATTGTTCAACAACATATAGTCGATGACTTGGCTGGCCTGGCTCGAATGCGTATATGTATTGCCAGTCAGCGAGGCAAAAGAGTGGCCTTCCAACACAATTGTTTGCATCAAATTATGCTGAGGAGTGTCATCTCTCACTTCCAGACGAACCTTACCGCTATCTTCAAAGATTGAGAGCAGCCCCTTAAGAGATGCCTCACTCTTACCACCGTCAGAATCAAGCAGATCACTCAAGTCAATGACATCCTTCTGATTCAAGTCGATAGTATTATTGGCCGTCTTGTTAAAATCAGTAATGACATCAGTCGCTGGATTGCTGGCACTGGCATCCCCCTTGTTCCACACGAAGATATCGGTCCCTTCGCCACCGGTCAGGATATCGTTACCCAAACCGCCACTCAGAATATCGTTCCCGGCACCACCATCCAGCTTGTCACTGCCAGTGCCGCCATAAAGGATATCCTTGCCATCATCACCATAGAGCTCATCGTCACCACCTTGGCCGAACAGGATGTCATCCCCAAGACCGCCGTGCAGCTTGTCGTTGCCCCCTCGGGTATCGCCCGCCACATCAAATGAGTTAGCATTCCCCTTGATGTACTCGTAAAGCTCAAGAGCGCTGGGTGCATAACCGTTTTTCAAGGTCAGGAACTGGGTCAGACCATCCAGTCCCTTGCCATCAACCCAATCTGCCGGCTTAGCTGGGTTGCCAGCCGTGCCCCACGGCAGGTGATCAGTATTGATGGCATCCCCGAACAGGATATCGTTACCCGCGCCACCGTGCAGGACATCGGCCCCCACTTCAGCAGGTGTATTGGTGGTCGAACTACCGACCAGCACGGCCTTAAGCTGATCTGCCGTATTGATGATGTCGGGCTGACCAACTGGCGGACGCTCATTCATCACCTTGTGCAGATTGTCGATCCACAGCGTAGCAGTAGAGTCATCCCACCATCCTTGCTGCGCGTCAATGACTGTAAATACGTAACGATAATCTCCTTTCGCAAGCGGACCACTGTTGACCAAGCCCACAGAAGTCAATGCAGCACCGACGTTTACCCAAGTATTACCATTCAGGTGTTGCAGTTGCACCGAGAAACGGTCCCCCAGTGAGAAATTGCTGCCTAAGCCGAGATCGAAGCGTAGGCCAGTACCAGCGGTCAACGTCATCTTTTCGCTGAAAAATACCGACGCATCATTTCCCGCATTGTCAGTCAACTCCAACCGACCAGCGACTCTTGAGACGCTCCCCGAGCTATCGCCATTCACTCTCCAGCCTGAGCTCCAAGACCCCGTATTGCCAGAAAAATCATTCAGCAAATGAGGGGGCTCATATTGGCTGCCCGAGCCAACCACCTTAGTATTGTCAAAATACGCCAGATTCTCCTTCTTCACGCCATTACCGATACCGATCGCCTTGACCTCGCTATGCCCAGATAAAGGAGCAAACGCATCGATAGCCTTTTGCATCGCATCTGATTCAGATGGATTGCGGTTCCCGTTATAAACTGTTGGATCACCATCGGTCAGGAAATAGGTAACATTCTCAAACGTCGATCCGGAACTGCTACCGAGCTTGGTATTGAACCAGTTGGTTGCCTCGATAAAGGCATCCTCGTAGTTAGTTCCACCACCAGCTCTCAATGAATTAATGTTTTGAATCAAATCAGCTAGATTAGCTGCATTCAAGCCATTGAAAAATAGAGCATCATCAGCAGCCTCATTAAAACTAATCAGAGCAATATTAACGATACCATCATGACCAGCTAATTGCGTCGCTAACACTTTGAGTGCATCAATCGTCAATTTCATACGAGACGCAGCATATTGCTCAGGAGTCTGATACCAGCTTCCATCCCAATTCCGTGTAGTATTTTGATGACCAGCAAGGTCATTAATCATACTGCCTGATGTATCTACAATAAGTGCAATATTGTAGTTTTTACCCGGCTCAACCGAGGTCTTGATACCACCAATATCCCCCAGCAATACATCATCACCACGGCCCCCTTCAACAGGCTTGTCTGACGTACCATTGTCCCCATTCGGGTTTGTGGTGGGCTTGACCATAAAGCCGGTGTCCGCTTCGGTATATTTCACTTCACCGGCTATCGGCTGACTGTCCATATCATACTCTTGCGAGCCAGCCACCACTGTGACCTTGATATTCTGGCTACCGACAGGCAACTCCACCTGCAGCGACAGTTTCCCGTCTTGATCCAGCATGCTGGCCGGTACCTTCCAACTGCCGTTGGCCTGCTGGATGCCGCCTTGCACCACGGCCCCAGTCGGCAGGCCGGTAATGGTCAGATCGGTGAAGCGCTCGCTGCCATCGGTATCTTTCAGGTCGACATCAACCTTCAAGGTCGCCAGATCCGCCACCTTAGTCAGCTTGCCATCCTTGAACTCATACTTGCCATCTTGCAGGTAAAGAGTCTCAACACTGTAAAAATCATGATTGGCTCCATTGGAGCCTTTATAAACCAGTTGATAATCAAATGGATTTGGCGAACCGCCCATCACCAGCTGGAAATCCTTCATTGAGCCAGGGACATAGGCCACATCTTTCCCGTCCCCACCGAAATAGGTCGTGGACGCCTTCAGGCTTTGCGCAATCAGCATGTCATCGCCAGCACCAGCATTCAGAGTGACCGATGAAGTAGCATTCTTACCGCCGATCAGAATGTCATTCCCATCGCCACCATCCAGGTTGTCAGTGACACTGCCACCACCGATCAGAATATCGTTACCAGTCCCACCATCGGCCTCAAAATGGATACCTGTGCCGTACTTGATGGTGTCGTTACCGCCACCGCCATTAACTCGGCTGCCATTGGTAACCAGATAATCATCTCCGCCAGTCGGCGACGGAGACGGCCTCTTGCCATTCAGGTCGGATAGAATCTGTTCTACCTTCGCCGCGCCCGGCACAAACCCGCCACTCACCAGCTCAACCTTCAGCGTCACGCCGTCAACCACCGGCTTGATATCGACCACAAAGGTCGCATTACCACTACTGTTTACCCCGTCGCTCACCTGATAGCCGAACGACGCATAATCCCCCAGCTTGTTACCGTCCGCACCGCTGTTTGCACCACTGACCACCGACCCGCTCGCCTCATGCGGATCAGGCTTGAACTGCAGCTTGCCGGCAGCGATTTCTGCCTGAGTAAATACCTGATTTTCAACCACAACCTGCCAGTTACCGTTGGCATCCTTGTACTGCAGCACCCCATCAGCCGGCAGTGAGGTGATCTTGATCGACAGCTTGTCCGCAGCGGTATCGACATCGCTAGCCTTGAAGTCGCTCCACTTCAAAATAAGCGGCATATCTTCTTCACCCTGGGCATAACCACCGGAGGTAATAGGAGCGTCGTCGTTGTCGACGATGGTACCGATGGCGTCTTTGCCGCCGACGGCCAGTTTCAGGGTCTCGTCGGCTTCATCCACGCTGTCGTTCACGGTCGGCACAGTCACGGTGAACTCCGTGACTCCCGCCGGCACGGTGATCTTGCCGGTGCTCGCGTCGTAGGTGACGTTGTTGCTGAAAGTCACCCCCGCACGGTTGAAGTCGCCCTCACCCGCGGTCACGCCCGCCAGGCTGAAGCTGTGACTGGTCGCCTGCTCGCTCGCCGCGCTCAGGGTCACCTTGAAGGTCAGGTCTTGGCCCTCTTCGGCTTTCGCGCCCTCGTTGTTCACCGCCACCTCTTTGATGGTCGGCAGTGCGTCGTTGTCGACGATGGTACCGATGGCGTCTTTGCCGCCGACGGCCAGTTTCAGGGTCTCGTCGGCTTCATCCACGCTGTCGTTCACGGTCGGCACAGTCACGGTGAACTCCGTGACTCCCGCCGGCACGGTGATCTTGCCGGTGCTCGCGTCGTAGGTGACGTTGTTGCTGAAAGTCACCCCCGCACGGTTGAAGTCGCCCTCACCCGCGGTCACGCCCGCCAGGCTGAAGCTGTGACTGGTCGCCTGCTCGCTCGCCGCACTCAGGGTCACCTTGAAGGTCAGTGGGGTGCCCTCTTCCGCTTTCGCGTCGGTGTTGTTCACCGCCACATCCTTGATGGTCGTAGGGTCAACACTACCTTGGTCAATAGCATTACCTGTGTTGCCGGCCGGATCGGTCACAGTGGCAGTGACGGTATAAGAGCCTTCCGCCAGCGGGGTAGTGACATCCACGCTGTAACCACCACCCGGTTGCACGGTGGCAGTCAGGGTTTGTTGAGTGCCATTGGCATCGGTCACGACCAAGGTAACAGTGCTGCCCGCCGGGGCATCCGTCGTACCGGTAATGGTCGGGGTGGTGTCGTTGCTGTTGTCCGGCGCATCGACGGTGATCACTGGAGCGGTTACATCCACACTCCCTGAATCAGTAGCACTACCTGTATTCCCCGCAGGATCGGTCACTGTGGCGGTGACGGTATAAGAACCCTCGGCCAGTGGGGTCACCACATCCACGGTGAAGGTGCCAGCGGGTGTGACGGTAGCGGTCAGGGTTTGTTGATTACCGTTTGCATCGGTAACCAGCAGGGTGACGATGCTGCCAACGGGAGCATCCGTGGTTCCAGTCAGGGTCGGAGTGGTGTCATTGGTGTTATCTGGCGCAACAACGGAAGTGGTAGGAGGCGTAAGGTCAAATACTTCATCCTCGCCAGCAGCACCCAACGGCGGCTCACCATTGGTGTTGTAGGTGGTATCGAAGGTGGCTTCAGCAATAGTTGCGGAACCGGTACGGTCGATGGTGACAAAACCGCCGTTGCCACTGGCACCGGCGACGCCCCCAATACCGCCACCACCGGCAGCAGGTGCACCGCCTGCGGCAGAGGCTTCAAAGGCCTGGGTCGGGTCAGCGCCACCCAAGATCGCCTGTTGCAGGGCATTGATATCATCAGGAGTGCCAGCTGCATCATTTTGCGCCAGCTGGGGAGCATCCCCCTCTTCGGCAGGCTCACTCTGCTCGCTGGCCGGTTGCACATTGAACGACTGTCCGCCGCCCATGAAACTGGCGCCATCCGGCGACATGATCACAGCCCCTTTCGGCAGCACATCCCCTTCAGCCAACAGCTTCCGGCTGCCATCTGCGGCAACCAGATAAATTTGTCCTTTGAGTTGGGTTACGGTTACGCCCTGTTCCAAGGTAACGGCATTGGTGATCATGTTCTCTCCTGAATCCTGATTTGAATGCAATAAGCCACAGCCTACTTTGCAGACTGAGGGGAAAAATAACCAGCTCGAAAATTCGAAAGGATAGACCGATTTGAGGCTGAACTGTTCAGCCAGACAGAAGTGTGTAAAACGAGGTTGCGAGAATGGTAAAAACCAAAATTATCAATAAATTACAGAATGATGACGGGAGCATGACAAGGCATGCTCCCGTCAGGATTAACCCTAGGCTCCCGCCCAGAGGATGATAGCCAGCAGTTGTGGCGAGATGATCCGCAGGAACATCACCAGCGGGTAGACAGTGGCGTATGAGAGCGCACTGGCACCACTGGTCGGGTGCATGGCGTTGGCAAAGGCCAGCGCGGGAGGATCAGTCATGGAGCCGGCCAGCAAGCCGCACAGGGTCAGATAGTTCATCTTGCCGTAGAGGCGCGCCAGCACACCGACCACCAGCAGCGGGATCAGGGTGATCGCCATGCCGTAGAGCATCCAGGCCGGGCCATCACCGTTGATCAAGGTATCGATGAAACCCGCACCCGACTTGAAGCCCACTACCGCCAGAAACAACACGATGCCGATTTCGCGCAGCGCCAGGTTGGCACTGGGGGGCATGAACCAGTAGAGCTTGCCGATGCTGCCAATCCGCGACAGGATCAGCGCCACCACCAACGGCCCGCCAGCCAGACCCAATTTGAGGGCGGCCGGGAAACCGGGCAGATAGAAGGGGATGGAGCCGAGCAACACACCGAGACCGATCCCGATAAATACCGGCAACATCTGCACCTGTTGCAGTTTTTGCTGCACGTTGCCAACCACATTGGTGACCGCTTCGATGGCGTCGAGACGGCCAACCAGGTTGAGAATGTCACCAAACTGCAGGCTGGTCTGACTGGTCGGCACCAGTTCGATACCGGCGCGGTTGAGACGGGATATCACCACGTCATAGCGCTGTTTGATATCAAGATCGCGGATCTTCTTGCCCAGAACCTGCTCGTTGGTTACCACCACCCGCTCGACACGCAGATCGGTGCCACGGGTCGAGAGCGAGGTCTCCACCTCCTCCCCCAGTACCAGCAACACCTTGTGCAGCGCATGGCGCTCACCAACCAGATGCAGCAAGTCACCCAGTTCGATACGGGACTCCGGCCGCGGCACCATCAACTCGTCGCCACGCTTGAGACGGGAGCAGATCACATCTGACTCGTCGAGGCTCGGGATCTCGCTCAGCATCAGGCCGTGCATATTGGGGTTGCGCACCGCGATGTTGATGGTCTGCAAGCTCTCCTTGGTTTTACCGGTTTGTAGCTCGAATTGGGCGGCTTCATCGTCGATCTTGATGCGAAAGAACACCCGAACCAGCCACATGGTGAGCAAAATGCCACAGATGCCGAATGGATAGGCAACTGCATAGCCCATCCCCATCAAACCGGTCGAACCGGGCGCAGCGCCCAGCTCGGCCAGGATCTGCTGGCCCGCACCGAGTGACGGTGTATTGGTAACAGCACCGGAAAATACGCCGAGGATCACCGGTAGCGGTACATCAAACAGTTGGTGCAGCGCAGCCGCCACCACGCAACCAAGGATGACCAGCAAGGCGGCAAACGCATTGAGCTTGAGACCCGAACTGCGCAGTGACGAGAAGAAACCCGGACCGACCTGGATGCCGATGGTATAGACAAACAGGATCAGGCCAAATTCTTGAATAAAGTGAAGAGTGTGCTCATCCAGAGCAAGATCCGACACCCCGGCAAAGTGACCCACTATGATGCCGCCGAACAGCACCCCCCCTATCCCTAACCCAACGCCATAGACTCGCCAGTTTCCCAGCCAGAGTCCTAGCACTGCCACCAGCGACAACATGCTGATGGAAAGCGCGATTTCACTCATTTCGTGCATCCTTTGCGAATTGAACTGGCCCTAGCTTGTCAGCAAACGCTGATGCCAACTGTGTGATACCGCACGAATTTATCCTTTTACGCGCTAAAAATACCAATTAAGGGCTAGTTGCAAGACGTTAGGCGACGTAGCCGTAAATGGCCATAAAGTGACAAACGCTGCCACCCAGCACAAAGAGATGCCAGATGGCGTGGTTATAGGGGATCTGCTTGGCCACATAGAAGATGACCCCGAGGCTGTAGATAAGGCCGCCAAGCCCTAGCAGCAGCAGCCCCTCACCGGCCAGATGGATATAGAGCTGGTAGATGGCCACCAGCGACAGCCAACCCAGCATCAGGTAGGTAAAAAGCGACAACTTCTTGAAGCGGTTGATAAATACCAGCTTGAACATCACGCCAGCCAGCGCCAGGGCCCAGATAACCACCATCAACCCCTTCGCCAGCGGCGTGTCGAGCGCCACCAGCAGAAAGGGGGTATAGGTGCCGGCAATCAGCAGATAGATGGCGCAGTGATCAAACACCTTGCACCAACGTCGGGCTCGCCCTGACCCCATGCTGTGATAGAGGGTCGAGGCGAGATAGAGCAGCACCAGACTGCCGCCATAAAGGCTGTAACTCACCAGCGCCTGCGTGCCCTGCCCCCATCCCTTGATGAGCAACAGCACCAACCCGACAATCCCCAGCAACAATCCCGCACCGTGGCTCAGCCGGTTTGCCAGCTCCTCCCGGGGGGAGTAATCCATCACACCACTCATAACATCAACTCCACAATAACTGTGGCTCACTCTACCCAGCACCATTTCGGAGTACAAGTGTTCGCTTAAAAAATGGGGTGGCTGTCACCCGCCCCCCTTTGGTGTATGCTCTGCCGCCGATGCCCGAGACAAGCGGCATAGACACCTAACCCGGTGACCTGGTCTGGAGAACCTGATGAAGTTGACTGAGCTGTTTGCACAAGCGGATCCCGCCTTTGGCGAGGCGATGAACACCTTGCTGGAGAGCTTCCACCACTCCGACGACAGTCAGGCCCCCTATCAGCGCGACCTGTTCACCCACCAGCTCGATCAATCCCGCATGCCTGCAGTCGGCCAACCTATCGAGGAGTATCTGGCGCGGCTGGCTACTCTGGTACCCGGTGCCTCTCACCTCACTTCGCCACGCTATATGGGCCACATGACCGCGCCACTGCCGGCCTATACCGCCGAGCTGTCGCGCCTGCTGGTGATGCTGAACCAGAATCCGATGAAGATGGAGTCCTCCCGCCTGCTCAGCTTTCTGGAGCGGGAGGTGCTGGCCAAGCTGCACCGCCTCATCTATGGCAGGGATGATGCCTTCTACGGCGAGCAGATGCATGCCAAGGATGCCGCCCTCGGCGTCATGACCAGCGGCGGCACCATCGCCAACGTCACGGCACTGTGGCTGGCCCGCAACCGCGCCTGTGGCGACAACCTGTTCGCCCTCTATGAGCAGGGCTATCGGGGCGCCGTTATTCTGGGCTCCCGCCTGATGCACTACTCCTTCGACAAGGGGATGGATCTGCTGGGGCTGGGCGCCCGAAGCGTCTGGCGCCTTGAAACCGACGAGCAGAACCGGCTCAGTCTGGCTGCGTTGGAGCAGGCGCTGATCCAGTGCAGAGAGCAGAAATTGAAGGTGCTGGCGCTGGTCGGCGTGGCGGGCAGCACCGACTTTGGCTCCATCGATCCGCTGCCGGAACTGGCGACCATCGCCGAGCGCGAGCAGATCCACTTCCACGTGGATGCTGCCTGGGGCGGCCCGACCCTCTTCTCCCCCCGCTATCAAGGTCTGCTGGCCGGCATCGAGCGCGCAGATACCGTCACCCTGGATGGCCACAAACAGCTGCTGGTGCCGCTCGGTACCGGCATGCTGCTCTGCCGCCAGCCCGACCTGATGATGGCGGTCAAGCGGGAGGCGCCCTACGCCATTCGTGCCACCTCGTTCGATCAGGGCCGCTTTACCCTGGAGGGCACCCGCCCGGCCAATGCCCTCTATCTGGATGCCGCCTTCCAGCTGTTTGGCCAGCAGGGTTATGCCCAACTTATTGAAGCCAACTACGACCGTGCCCGGCTGATGGCCGAGCTCATCACCAGCAATCCCGCCTTCGAGCTGATGTCGGCACCGGTGATGAATCTGCTCTCCTACCGCTGCATTCCACCCCACCTGCAGGGCAAGGTACTGGATGAAGCGGCCAATGCACAGATCAACGACTTCAACGTGGCACTGCAAAAAGCCCAGCGGGCCGAGGGGCACAGCTTTGTCTCCCGCACCCAACGAGCGGTGGTACGCTACGGTGCCCAACCGCTCACCCTGCTGCGCGCCGTGCTGCTCAACCCTCTGATTGAAGAGCGCCATATCCGCGACCTGCTGGCCGATCAGCAGCGACTGGGGATCTCGATTGCACGCCAACTGTTTGGCGACGGCGCGGAACCGGCGTAAAAATGAGCGGTCTTATTCATTTGCCGTTGTCTGCTGTACAGGTAGACTGGGCGAAATTTGCAGGCCATCTTTGAGGACTAGGCGCCAACAATGAAGCAATTTATTGAATTTATTCCACTTATCGTTTTCTTTGCGGTCTACAAGTTTTACGACATCTACATGGCGACCGGCGCACTGGTGGTGGTCACCGGTCTGCAGCTCGCCTATAGCTGGATCCGCTATCGCAAAGTCGAGAAGATGCAGCTCTTTACCTTCCTGCTGGTTGGCTTCTTCGGCAGCCTCACCGTGTTCTTCCACGATGACACCTTCATCAAGTGGAAAGTGACTGTCATCAACGTACTGTTTGCACTGGGTCTGCTCATCAGCCGCTACGGCTTTGGCAAGAACCTGATCAAACAGATGCTGGCCAAGGAGCTGCAAGCGCCCGATGCAGTCTGGGACAAGGTCAATCTCGGCTGGGCCGGTTTCTTTACCATCTGCGGCCTGCTCAACCTCTATGTGGCGTTCAACCTGCCGCAGGAGATGTGGGTCAACTTCAAGGTGTTCGGTCTGCTGGGGATGACGCTGGTCTTTACCCTGCTGAGCGGCGTCTATCTCTACCGCCACATCCCTGCCGAGCAGTTGTCCCAGCAAAAAGACGAACCCAAAAAGTAACCCTCATCAGAAAAGGATCCTCTCATGTGGTATCTCATCTACTCCGAAGATGTCCCCGATAGCCTGCCACTGCGCAAGCAAGTTCGCCCTGCCCATCTGGCCCGACTGCAAGCCCTGCAGGATGAAGGTCGCCTGCTGACCGCCGGCCCCAACCCGGCTATCGATGCCGAGGATCCGGCCGATGCAGGCTTTACCGGCAGCACCGTCATCGCCGAGTTTGCCTCGCAGGCGGACGCCCAAGCCTGGGCCGATGCCGATCCCTATGTGGCAGCTGGCGTCTATGCCAAAGTGACCATCAAGCCGTTCAAAAAGGTCTTCTGACCGCAAAGCGAATAGCGAAATAAAAAAGGCCGGACTGGAAGTTCATTCCAGTCCGGCCTTTTTGCATCCCGATATCTCGTTTATGCCTTGGCGACAAACCAGGGGTTGAGAATGTCGGGCTTGTTGTAGGCGAGGGGCGAGCCATCGAGTTGGGTGACGCTGCCACCCGCCCCCTCCAGCACCGCCTGCGCCGCGCCGGTATCCCACTCGCAGGTGGGGGCAAGGCGCGGATAGAGCTCGGCGTCCCCCTCGGCAATGATGCAGAACTTGAGGGAGCTGCCCATCGAAACCAGCTCGATCTCGCCAAAAGGAGCCAAGAAATCGAGGGTCTCCTGCGACAGGTGATTGCGACTGCCCACCACTCGCCACGCCTCGCCTTCACGATGAGGCCGGGTCTGGATAGGCTCGCGCTTGCCATCGGCGATGCGCCAGGCACCGAGCCCCTTTCCGCCATACCAGAGCTTGTCCAGCACAGGCGCATAGACCAATCCCCAGCGCGGCGCCCCCTCTTCAATCAGCGCGATATTGACGGTGAACTCGCCGTTGCGCGAGACAAACTCCTTGGTGCCGTCGAGGGGATCCACCAGCCAGTAGCGGGACCAGCCGTGGCGCGCCGCCATCACCTCGGACCCAGACTCCTCCGACAATACGGGAATATCCGGAGTCAGCCGTGCCAACCCCTGAACGATCACCTCATGAGCCCCCTTGTCGGCCGCCGTGAGCGGGCTCTCGTCGCTCTTGTACTCCACCGCGAAGGGCTGGCTGTAGATGGCCATGATGGCCGCTCCCGCCGCACGGGCGACAGGTTCAAGTTCGGTGATATCGGGGTGGTACAAGGGATGATCCATAACAATCTCGTCCAGCTCGCAGGGTCAACCAGTGTAACCCTTTTGACATCAACTGCTTATAGCCGATTGTGCTGGGTTATTACTGCGCGGGTGCCGCCCTCGCTTGAACAGGGCCTGAAATAACAAAGGACGCCGCTGCGTCCCTTGTTATTTTTGGCAGCCTGTCTCAGGCCGCGGGCCTATTTTGCAACTCAGATCCCCTGACGGGCTTCCTGCATCAGCAGGCGCATGTCGCTCACGGCTTTGGCCAGACCATCGAAGGCGGCGCGGCCGATGATGGCGTGGCCGATGTTGAGCTCATAGAGCTCGGGGATGGCGGCGATGGCCTTGACGTTGTGGTAGTGCAGGCCGTGGCCGGCATTGACCTTCAAGCCCTTGCCTGCGGCATAGGAGGCACCGGCAGCGATACGCTTGAACTCGGCGTTGCGCTCGGCATCTGTGGTGGCATCGGCGTAACGACCGGTATGGATCTCGATAAAGGGGGCGCCACTCTCGGCAGCCGCATCGATCTGGATGGGATCGGCATCGATAAAGAGCGAAACCTGCGCCCCCACAGCAGAGAGGCGGGCAACGGCGTCAGTCACCTTGTCAAGCTGACCGGCCACATCCAGACCGCCCTCGGTGGTCACCTCGGTGCGCTTCTCCGGCACCAGACAGACGAAGTGGGGTTTGATGCGGCAGGCGATGCCGATCATCTCTTCGGTCACCGCCATCTCCAGGTTCATTCTGGTCTGGATAGTCTGACGCAAGATCTCCACGTCGCGGTCGGTGATGTGGCGACGATCTTCACGCAGATGCACGGTAATGCCATCGGCCCCAGCCTGCTCGGCCACGAATGCGGCCTGTACCGGATCAGGATACTGGGTGCCACGGGCGTTGCGCAGGGTGGCGATATGGTCGATGTTCACACCCAGATAGATTTCACTCATTGAGAACTCCTTGAAAGGCTTCATCTGTTGACTGCGCGGTCAGCGAATCACACCGCGCCAATATCCGTATGTCTGTAATCTGTGTCAGCCTTGCATACTGGCTTTGCGTTTTAAAAACAGCTCCCGGCTCTTTAGCTGGCGCTTGCCCAGATAGGGTTGCAGTGCCAATCGGCTGAAACGTTTGGCCGCCTGCAGCAAGGGAGGGGTATCGAAACGTCCCTCGGCAAAGGCGAGCAGGTGGGCACCGAGAAACAGGGTACGGGGATCCGGCGCCCGCTCGCAAGCAACAAAGCCCAATTCACGCTCGAAGCCATAGAGCAGGGTCGGCTCGATGGGCGACTCGTCGTCCGCCGTGTATTCGAAATCCACCGCATAACCGAGCGCCTGCAACAGCAGGAACTCGAAGCGACGCAGCGGCAGCTCCGGCGTCTCGCCGTCGGCCAGCGCCATGATGGCACGAGCATAGGCGTCGAATACTTCGGGGAACGGGGTGTGCGCTTCCAGCAGGTAGTAGACCAACTCGTTGAGATAGAGGCCGTAGAAGAGGCGATCGCCACCGAGACGCAGGGAGTGATCCGGGCATTCGACCTGGGTGAGGTTCTTGAGATCCCCCTTGCCGCGCCAGGCGATGGTGAGCAGGGTAAAGGGTTGCAGCAGCCCCTTGAGAGGGGAGCGTGGCCCGCGAGAACCGCGAGCCACCAGAGTAAATCGGCCACTATCCTGGGTGAAGACCTCGACCAGCTGGCTGGTCTCCCGATAGGGCCGACTGTGGATGACGAAAGCCGGGGTCAGCAATCAGTCGTCGCCATACCCGAGGCTGCGCAGGGCGCGCTCATCGTCAGCCCAACCGGATTTGACCTTGACCCACAGCTCGAGGTGCACCTTGTTCTGGAACAGACGTTCCATATCGAGGCGCGCTTCGGTGCCTATGGTCTTGATCTTCTCGCCCTTGTTGCCGATGACCATCTTCTTCTGGCCATCGCGCTCGACCAGGATCAGGCCGTGGATGTGGTAGAGGCCGTTCTCTTCCACCTTGAAGCGCTCGATCTCCACCGTCACCGAGTAGGGCAGCTCCTCACCGGTGAAGCGCATCAGCTTCTCGCGGATGATTTCGGAGGCCATAAAGCGGGAGGAGCGGTCAGTCACGTAATCTTCCGGGAAGAAGTGGACGTTTTCCGGCAGCAGATCCTTGGCCCACTCGCGGATCTTCTCCACATTGGTGCCCTTTTCGGCACTGATGGGCAGAATATGGGCGAAGTTCATCTGTTGGCCCAGCCACTCGAGGTGGGGCAGCAGATCTTCTTTCTCTTTGACGTTGTCGATCTTGTTGACCGCCAGCACCACAGGGCACTTGAGATTGCGCAGCTTGCCCAGCACCATCTCGTCGTCTTTGGTCCAGTGGGTACCGTCGACCATGAACACCACCATGGCCACATCACCCAGCGAACTGGTGGCGGCACGGTTCATCAGGCGGTTGATGGCCCGTTTCTCTTCAATGTGCAGACCCGGGGTATCCACATAGATGGTCTGGTAGTTCTCCTCGGTATCGATCCCCAAAATCCGGTGACGGGTGGTCTGGGGCTTCTTCGAGGTGATGCTGACCTTCTGGCCAAGCAGCTTGTTGAGCAGGGTGGACTTGCCCACATTCGGGCGGCCCACGATGGCGACAAAGCCGCAGTAGGTGGTATCTGTCATGACAGTTTTTCCAATGCTTGCTGCGCCGCGGCCTGTTCGGCCTTGCGACGGCTGGTGCCGACCCCGACGAGGGGACCATCCAGACCTTCCACGTCACACTGGACAGTGAACTCCTGGTTGTGGGCCTCGCCCTTGACGTTGGTCACAGTGTAGGTCGGCAGGGATTTGCGGCTTCCCTGCAAAATTTCTTGCAGACGGGTCTTGGGATCCTTCTGCTCGATGCCCGGCTTGATCTCTTCCAGGCGGCTGGCATACCAGCTCAGCAGCAGTGTCCGCACCGTCTCAAGATTGGTATCCAGATAGACGGCACCGATCACCGCCTCGACCGTGTCGGCCAGAATGGATTCGCGGCGAAAACCGCCGCTCTTGAGTTCGCCGGGACCGAGGATCAGGTGATCCCCGAGATCAAACTCCCGGCCCAGTTCGGCCAGGGTCTTCTCGCGCACCAGGGTGGCGCGCATCCGGCTGAGATCCCCTTCCGCCGCTTGCGGGAAACGGTGGAACAGATCGTCGGCAATCACCAGACTCAAAATAGAGTCACCCAGAAATTCCAGTCGCTCATTGTGACGGGAACCAGCGCTGCGGTGAGTCAGCGCCCGGGTCAACAGTTCCAGATCCGCAAAGACATGCCCGAGACGGGACTGCAGTCTGTTCATCTTGATATTCATTTACTTGATTCCGCCAATGCGGTTGAAGCGCACACCTGTCGGTACCCAACTTGGCAGCAGGGAGCCTTCTTCGCGCTCGAATTCAAAACTTATCCAGATAGCGACCGCCTTGCCGACCAGATTCTGCTCGGGCACAAAGCCCCAGAAGCGGCTGTCGGTGCTGTTGTCGCGGTTGTCGCCCATCACGAAATACTGGCCTTCCGGTACCACCCACTCGTCGGGGTAGGTGCCGGGCTGGCGATAGTAACGGCCAACCATGTCGGGCATCAGCGGATTGCGCAGGGTCTCGTGGGAGACATCACCCAACTGCTCGGTATAGCGATCAAGGGGGATCCCCATCTGGGTAAATTCGCCTCTTTGTTCAAACTTGACGTCGAGCTTCTTGAAGCCCGGACACGTTTTCCCTTCCTGCTCTTCGCACTTGGGCCGGATCATCAGCTCCTTGTTGCGATAGATGACCCGATCACCCGGCATGCCGACCACCCGCTTGATGTAGTCAACGCGCGGTTCAAGAGGATACTTGAACACCACCACATCGCCACGCTTGGGCTCGCCAGTCTCGAGGAACTTGGTGTTGGTCACCGGATCCCGCAGACCGTAGGCAAATTTTTCCACCAGGATGAAGTCGCCCACCAGCAGGGTGGGCATCATGGAACCTGACGGGATCTGGAACGGTTCAAAAATGAACGAACGCAGGATCAGCACAAAGGTGATGACCGGGAAGACCCCGGCGGTCTGCTCAATCCAGACCGGCACGGGGGCCACCTTGGCCAAGGTCTTCTCATCCAGGTGGGCACCGCCATGGGCACGAGCCACGGCAATCTTGGCGGCGCGCTGCTTGGACCAAATCATCTTGTCCAGACACCAGATAACACCGGTGATCGCGCAGACCACCACCAGGATCAGGGAAAACGTGCTTGCCATCTATTAATCCTTTCCGACGTGGAGAATCGCGAGGAAGGCTTCCTGCGGCACGTCGACACGGCCGAGAGACTTCATCCGCTTCTTACCTTCTTTCTGCTTGTTCAGCAGCTTCTTCTTACGACTCACGTCACCACCGTAACACTTGGCGGTTACGTCTTTACGCAACGCCTTGACGGTGCTGCGAGCGATGATCTGGTTGCCGATGGCCGCCTGAATGGCAATATCAAACATCTGGCGCGGGATCAGCTCACGCATCTTCTCCACCACCTGACGACCGCGATACTGGGCGTTGTCTTTGTGGGTGATGATGGCCAGGGCATCGACCCGCTCACCGTTGATCATGATGTCCAGACGGACCATGTCGGAGGTTTCGAAACGCTTGAAGCCGTAGTCCAGCGAGGCGTAACCGCGACTGGTGGATTTCAGGCGGTCGAAGAAGTCGAGCACCACTTCCGCCATCGGGATTTCATAGGTCAGTGCCACCTGCTTGCCGTGGTAGACCATGTTGGTCTGTACGCCACGCTTCTCGATACAGAGGGTGATCACGTTGCCCATGTACTCCTGCGGCAGCAGGATATGACACTCGGCGATCGGCTCGCGCATCTCCTTGATGCTGGTGATGGCAGGCATCTGGGCCGGGCTGTCGATATGGATGGTGGAACCGTCGGTCAGCTCGATCTCGTACACTACGGTCGGCGCCGTGGTGATCAGATCCAGATCGTATTCACGCTCCAGACGCTCCTGAATGATCTCCATGTGCAGCATACCGAGGAAGCCGCAACGGAAGCCGAAGCCCAGCGCAGTGGAGCTCTCCGGTTCGAAGAACAGGGAGGCATCGTTCAGGGAGAGCTTGTCGAGGGCGTCACGGAACGACTCATAGTCATCGCTGGAGATAGGGAACAGACCCGCATAAACCTGCGGCTTCACCTTCTTGAAGCCAGCCAGCGCCTTCTCGGCACCGTTCTTGGCCTGAGTCAGGGTATCGCCCACCGGCGCGCCGTGGATGTCCTTGATACCGCAGACAACCCAACCTACCTCGCCGCAACCCAGACCCTGGGTATCCACCTGCTTTGGCGTGAAGATACCGATACGATCGACACCCCACACCTGACCGGTGCTCATCACCTTGATCTTGTCGTTCTTCTTCAGGGAACCGTTCTTGATCCGCACCAAAGAGACAACGCCCAGATAGGAGTCGAACCAGGAGTCGATGATCAGCGCCTGCAGCGGGGCATCCGGGTCACCTTCCGGCGCCGGGATCTTGGCAACGATCTCTTCCAACACCAGGTCAACACCCAGACCGGTCTTGGCGGAGCAGCGCACCGCATCGACTGCGTCGATACCGACGATGTCTTCGATCTCCTCGGCAACCCGCTCGGGTTCTGCGGCCGGCAGGTCAATCTTGTTCAGCACCGGCACCACTTCCAGATCCATTTCCATGGCGGTATAGCAGTTGGCCAGAGTCTGTGCCTCAACCCCCTGGCCGGCATCCACCACCAGCAGCGCCCCTTCACAGGCCGCCAAAGAGCGGGAGACCTCGTAGGAGAAATCCACGTGGCCCGGGGTGTCGATAAAGTTCAGCTGGTAGGTGTTACCGTCTTGTGCCTGGTAGTTCAGGGTCACACTCTGTGCTTTGATGGTAATGCCGCGCTCGCGCTCCAGATCCATGGAGTCAAGCACCTGAGCCTGCATCTCGCGGTCGGACAAGCCACCGCAAGTCTGGATCAGACGGTCCGACAGGGTCGATTTACCGTGGTCGATGTGCGCAATAATCGAAAAGTTACGAATGTGTTTCATCGAGCAAGAGTCACTCAAAATTAGTTAAGGTCAGTTATGGAGGCGCGATTTTACTGGATAACCCGGCTGACGGCCATTCTTTAGTCGCCAGCGCCAGTGAAATAGCGCCTGTTCAGTCAGGGGAGGATGCGGACAGGGACGACAACGCCGAGCATCTGCGGGCCGTAACGCCCCTGATCCAGGCGGTTGGAAAAGTAACGAACCAGTAAAAAGCCCAGCACGCCCCCCAGCAGGCAGCAGAGAATGGTAATTCCCTCCCCGCCCGAGAGCAGCGGTGCCAGCCAGAGCTGCCCCAGCAAGGCGCCGGCCAACAGGCAGAAAAGCGGCAGCACATAGACCAGCGCCGCCCCGCGCAGCAGACTCTCCTGCGGGATACCGAGCCTCACTTGCTGGCCAACCCGCACCTCGGCGGTCAGCCTGACTCGCAAGCGGGGAGCTTTCAGGGGAAACGCCTTGGCCACGGTGCCGGTACCGCAGTTGGATTGCTGCTGACAACCACTGCAGGCGGAGCGACGCTCGCACTCCACCCAGGCATGGTCACCCTCAATGGCCACCACGGTCGCCAGCTCTTCACTCATCTCATTCACGGCAACACCTCGGGTTCACACAATCAGGGGATCTGACCACGACTCGCCACGCTCGGCAAGCGGGGAACAACCCCGCATCCCCCGTTACTGCACCGCTTCGTTGCGGGCCAGCGGCTGGACCGACTCGGCGATGCGCTTGGCGGTTTCGGCAGGCACCTCGCCGACCACGGTGATCTCGACCCCCACCTCGTTGACATAGCTCACCAGCGAGGTCGCCCCCTGGCGGATCAGCTGCTGGCGCACCGCCTGCTTGGGATCGACCCGGGAGACGTAGACCGAGAGATCCACCAGCCCGTCGGAGAGCATCATGTAGTCCACCGGCATACTGGTGGTCACCAGCTGGTGCCGGTCTTGCGACAGCACCTTGAAGCCATCGGGCAACCAGGTGATCTGCCAGTTCAACTGCTGTTGCGGCGCCGGATAGGCATCCTCCAGCGCCAGCGCCGGAGGCTGCTTGCTGTTGGCCAGCGTCACCAGCCAGGGGGCCGGTTTGCTCTGCAGATCCAGCTCGACACCGAGTACCTGCTCCACCAGATTGCCTTCCCGCTCGACCATGTCGATCCGCAGCAGCAAGTGGCTCTGCTCATCAATCCAGAGCACGAAACCATATTTATCGGCCTCTTTAGGCACCAGCCTCACCACCTGTGCCACCACACCGGCAACCCGGCTGCGACCGGCCAGCACTGGATCATAGCTCTCCAGCACCTGCGCCAGCGGCATCTTCACCAGGGTCGACCAGATGCCGGGGAAGCGGGCATCCTTCAGGGTGTAGGGATCGTGGCTGTTTTCAAAGAAGGTGTATTCGTTCTGGCGCTGGAGATACTCGATCGCCTTGCCGTCGAGGTAACTGAGGTGGGCAACTTCCTTGCCGTTGATGACGGCATGGCTGATCCGGATCGGTTCAAGACGACCCTGACGGGCCTTGACCATGGACAACTCGAAATTCTGTTGCTGCACGGCACTCTGCATCTGCTGCAACAAGGCCTCGGCCGACTTATCGTCGGCCGAGGCCTTGGCACTGATCAGCAGGAGAGAGGCCAGCAAAATACGGCTGGACTGGCGCACATTTGTATCCCTGACAATTCGTTATTGTTGGATCTGTCTGTCTTGCAACAGGCGCTGCTGCAACTGGTGGTCACGCAGGAAGGCATTGATCCGCTCCCGCTGCTCCTGCATCTGCTGTTCGGTCAGCCCCTGCTGACGGGCGCGGGCACCATCCTGTTGCGGATAATGAACACTCACCGGTGCCGCACTGCCACCGATTGGAATGGTATTGAGCACCGGATTGGCCGGAACGCCATCATGCCCCTGATACTGCTGCACCCCGAAGATAACGGCAGCGGCCACGGATGCCGCAATGGCATATTGACCCAGTTGCTGACCGACCCGGCGGAACAACGGAACCACATTGGCATCTGTCTTGACCGGTGCAACGACAGGTTTCAGCACAGGCAGAACCTCAACCGGCTTGGGTGCCAGTATGGTGGGCTCATCCTCCAGCGCAGCCATGATGCTGTCACTGAGATCCAGTTGCAGATTGACCGGCAGGTCACCCCGCATGGCATCGCCGATCAGGTGGTAACGACCCCAGGTATCTTGCAAGTCGGAGTCCATCTCCAGCTCGTTCAGTACCTCTGCGTCACTCAGGTCACCATCAATCAGGGCAGAGATTTGCTCTTTATTTGCCATAAGTTAACCCGTCTTTCCCCAGTTAATTCTCGATCAGAGGTTGCAGCTTTTTATCGATTGCTTCCCTCGCCCGGAAGATACGGGATCTGACCGTACCCACAGGGCAATCCATGATTTCGGCAATCTCTTCGTAGCTCAGCCCTTCCAGTTCGCGAAGGGTGATAGCTGTCCTCAGGTCTTCCGGCAATGCCTCTATGGCTGAAAACACGGTGCGTTTGATCTCGTCAGTCAGCGCCAGGTTTTCGGGGGTTGAGACCTCTTGCAAGGCTTCACCACCGCCATAAGACTCCGCTTCGTCAGCCTCCACATCACTGCTGGGCGGCCTGCGCCCCTGGGAGGTGAGATAATTCTTCGCCGTGTTCACGGCAATTCGGTACAACCAGGTGTAAAAAGCACTTTCGCCACGGAATGTCGGCAATGCACGGTAGGCTTTTATAAAGGCCTCTTGCGCCACATCGGGCACATCACCGGGATTGTTGACATACCTGGCAACCAGGTTGACCACCTTATGCTGGTATTTTTTTACCAACAGGTTGAAAGCTGCTTTATCGCCGCGTTGGACCCGTTCAACCAGCTGTTCGTCCAGTAGATTCTGGTCGCTCATCAGAGCCGTAAAACCCCCATCAGGTTATCGTTTTTCTTTTCCGGCCCTTCCTAAGCGCACAAGTTCAGACAGGGAGAATCAGAGAAAGTTCGCTTCAATTGAAAAAAATGTGATGCAGGCTGCATCCTCGCCCTCGCTTGGGCTACCATGGTGCCAGTTCTTAATCCAGGCCAATGATACTTATGAAAGCAAGTGTTGAATACCTTTGCGATGTACTGATCATTGGCAGCGGTGCCGCTGGTTTGTCCCTCGCGTTGCGATTGGCAGACCACGCCAAAGTCCTGGTTCTGAGCAAGGGGCCCATCAGTGAAGGGGCCACTTTCTATGCGCAAGGAGGCATCGCTGCCGTTTTCGACGAAACCGACAGCATCGAATCCCACGTGAGCGACACGCTCAACGCGGGCGCCGGGTTGTGTGACCCGGCAGTGGTGGAGTTCACCGCTCGCCACGCCCGCGAGTCCATCCAGTGGCTCATTCAGCAAGGGGTCCCCTTCGATCAGGAGGAGAACGCCGACGGTGAATCCCAGTACCACCTCACCCGCGAAGGGGGCCACAGCCATCGCCGCATCTTCCACGCGGCGGATGCCACCGGCAAGGCGGTGCAACTAACCCTGATCGATCAGGTGCGCGCCCACCCCAATATCCAGCTGATGGAGCGCTTCAACGCGGTCGACCTCATCACCACCCGCAAGCTCAACCTGCCGGGCAACAAGGTACTGGGCGCCTACGTCTGGAACCGCAACGCCGAGCAGGTCGAGGTGATCCGTGCCCGTTTCGTGGCACTGGCCACCGGCGGCGCCTCCAAGGTCTACCAGTACACCTCCAACCCGGATGTGAGCTCTGGCGATGGCATCGCCATGGCATGGCGGGCCGGTTGCCGGGTGGCGAACCTGGAGTTCAACCAGTTCCACCCCACCAGCCTGTTCCACCCAGACGACCCCAACTTCCTGCTGACCGAAGCGCTGCGTGGCGAGGGGGCCTATCTGCGCCGCCCGGACGGCAGCCGCTTTATGCCGGAGTTTGACGAGCGGGCCGAGCTGGCGCCACGGGATATCGTCGCCCGCGCCATCGACCACGAGATGAAGCGGCTCGGGGCGGATTGCATGTATCTGGATATCAGCCACAAACCGGCCGATTTCATCATCAAGCACTTCCCGACCATTTATGAGCGCTGCCTCGCGGTCGGCATCGACATCACCAAGGAGCCGATGCCCATCGTGCCGGCCGCCCACTACACCTGTGGCGGCGTGATGATCGACAACAACGGCCAGACCGATATCCCCGGCCTCTACGCCATCGGTGAAGTGACCTACACCGGTCTGCACGGCGCCAACCGCATGGCCTCCAACTCCCTGCTGGAATGCGTGGTCTATGCCCATCAGGCGGGGGCCGACATTCTGGCCAAGCTGCCGATGAGCGTGGAGCCGCCGCGCCTGCCGGTGTGGGACGAGAGCAAGGTGGAAGATTCCGACGAACTGGTGGTGATCCAGCACAACTGGCACGAGCTGCGGTTGATGATGTGGGACTACGTGGGGATAGTGCGTACCAACAAACGCCTCGCCCGCGCCAAACGCCGCATCGACCTGCTCAAGCAGGAGGTGCAGGAGTACTACGCCAACTTCCGCGTCTCCAACAACCTGCTGGAGCTGCGCAACCTGCTGCAGGTGGCCGAACTTATCGTCAACTGCGCCCTGCAGCGCAAGGAGTCGCGCGGCCTGCACTACAACCTGGATCATCCGGATATGCTGCCGGACTCCAAGCCGACCGTGCTGACCCCGGAGCGGGATTAATCCCCCTTCCTGCAAAGCGTTGCAGCTATCAGTGACCCCGCACCGGCGGGGTCACTTGTTTTCAACCGCTTTTCAGCCACAAAAAGAGTACCATCATCAGCCACATAGCTGCGGCTTATCGCGATAAATCAGCACATGGTCATCACGGAAAGCAGACGTCAGCGCCGGGACGGCAGAAAGTGGATGGCTCGCGCCAGCAGGCGGTAATGTTCGGGGGGAAGGGCGTCGGAGAAGAGCCACAATTGCCGTGGCGACACAGCTCCACTCTCTTGCGGTTCGGGACAAAGCGCCAGCCTGAGCACGCCGGGCAGAATGCGGCTTTTCTTGTCAAGCTGATAGCGACGACCTTGCCACTGCAACCACTGACCATCCCAGATAAGCTCGAACGGGCGCTCGGCGAGCGCACGCCAGCTCAGCCAGAGCGCCACCAGCCAGACGGGCAGCAACAGCGCCCACTGCCAACCGGCAATCAGGCCAGCCACCGGCCAGAGCAGCAACAGAAAGAGGGCCACCAGCAAATATTGCTGATGGCGGGAGGGGTGAACCGTCATGATCACCCGCTCCACAGTATTACCCCTGGTGGTCGTGGCGCGCCTGATTGCGCTCAAGGATCATCGGGATCATGGCAGCAAATGCGGGATCGGCAGGGACACCATGACCCATGCACCATTTGAACAGGTCCGGATCGTCGCTCGCCAGCAGGCGGATAAAGGTCTGCTGATCGGCTTCGCTCAGGGAGTCGAACTCGTGTTCGAAAAAGGGCATAAAGATCACATCCAGCTCGAGCATACCGCGACGGCAGGCCCACTTCAGGCGGGATTTTTCAACTGGGCTCAACATGGCACTCTCCTTACAAAGACCGAGGGATGGTACCAGCTGGATTTTCCGGCTGACAAACATTAGTTACGTCTTTACCATGCAGCTCACATACTTTCTCTCTGGAATACCATCGTGAGCCTGCAACCACCTGTTTTTCCTGCCGAGCCGACCCGCTTCCCCCTGACCAAGCTGGCCATCACCCGTATCAGCGGCCAGGATCGCGTCAAATATCTGCAAGGTCAGGTCACCTGTGATGTCAATGCCCTGCAACCGGGACAACAGACCCCGGGTGGCCACTGTGATCCCAAGGGCAAGCTGTGGAGCAATTTCCGCCTGCTCTGCCTCGACGACAGTCTGCTGCTACTGACCAGCCCTTCGGTACTTGAGCGTCAGCTGCCGGAGCTGAAGAAATTTGCCGTCTTCTCCAAGGTAGAGATCGCCGCCGATGAGCGTCACGCCACCGGGATCGCCGGTACGGGCAGCGATGCGTGGATCGCCGCGCAGTTTGGCCTTCTGCAGAGCGGTCTGATCGACGGCGGCATGGCGGTGAAGATTGAGCAGGATCGCTGGCTGCTGGTGAGCAATCAGCAAGCCGACGCCCTGCCGCAAGGTGACGAGTCACTCTGGTGGGGGCTCGAGATCAAGGCGGGTCTGCCACACATGGAAGCAGTGCATCAGGGGGAGTTCATCCCGCAGATGCTCAACCTGCAGGCACTGGACGGCATCAGCTTCAACAAGGGCTGCTACATGGGGCAGGAGACCGTGGCCCGCGCCAAGTATCGCGGCGCCAACAACCGCGCCCTGTTCCTGCTGGCGGGCACTACCGGCGAGCCGGTTGCCAGCGGCGATACTCTGGAGCTGCAACTGGGTGACAACTGGCGCCGCAGCGGCATGGTGCTCAACGCCTGGCAACAGACCGGGCAGGTGTGGCTCACCGCCGTACTGCCGAAAGATACCGAGGCTGACGCCCAATTCCGCCTCAAGCAGGACGCAGGCTCCCGCCTCACCCTGCAACCCCTGCCTTACGCCCTGACCGAGTAAGGTCGGCTAGCGAGGCACCCGCGCCAGCAGTGCCTCCTTCAGCCAGCGCCCCGCCTGCCCCAGCGGGCGGGCGCGATGCCACTGCAACTCCAGCGCCAGCGCGTGGCTGGCGATAAAGTCCGGCTCCAGCACCACCACTTCGCCGCGAGCCAACGGCTGATGCAGCAGAAATTCCGGGATGGCGGACCAGCCAAGGCCCCGCTTGACCAGCTCCAGCACCCCGAGATCCCCCTCGACCCACCACACCTGAGCCGAGATGCGAAACCGCTGGCGCTCGCTCCCTTCCCGTCGGCCGGTCACCATCAGCTGGCGTGCCCCCTGCAGATCGACCTCCCGCAGCGGCTGCTTGCGGGCCAATGGATGATCCGGTGACACCACCAGCGGCATGGTCACCTCCCCCAGCGAATGGGCGACAATCTCCCGCTGGGGATGAACCTTCTGATAGCTGATGCCGAGCTGGGCCCGGCCGGTCACCAGCATCTCGGTCACATCCTCCATCAGCGGGAAGAGCAACTCCAGCTCCACGGTCGGGTAGCGAGTGGCGAACTCCTCCAACAGGGTGCCGAGCCAGGGGAGGTGAGAGTCATCATCGATGGCCAGAGTGAGCCGAGTCTCCACCCCGGCCGCCAGCTCCCCGGCAATGGATTGCAATCGTTCACTCTGCGCCAGCAGGATCCCCGCCTCCTGCACCATGCGGGCCCCCGCCTCCGTCAGCTGCGGATAGCGGCCGCTGCGGTCAAACAGGGTGAGCGCCAGATCGATCTCCAGATTGGCGATCGCGCTGCTCACCACCGACTGCGCCTTGCCCAGCTTGCGGGCGGCAGCGGAAAACGAGCCGGTTTCGGCGGCCGCCAGCAAGATCCTCAGTTGTTCCAGTGATGGCGTCATCTTATGGCCCTCCGGCAAGCTCTCTCATCCATCTATTTTAGCGATGGATACCAACATGAATCTATCGCTAAAGATCTATAGATTAACCAGCAATCCGTGAATAAATCTGATTGAGAGAGTGACTTATGCGTACCCGTAACGATCGCCTGCGCCATGCCATTGGCTTTGAATTCATTGGCCTGCTGATTGCCGCCCCGCTGGCCAGCTGGGTTACCGGGGTCGGGCTCAACCATATGGGCCCGCTGGCACTGTTCTTCTCGGTGCTGGCCACCGTCTGGAACTACATCTACAACCTCGGGGTCGACAAGCTGCTGCTCAAATATCAGGGCCATACCCACAAAACCCTGTGGCAACGGGTGCTGCATACCTTCGGCTTTGAGGGCGGTCTGCTGATCGTCGCGCTGCCGGTCATGTCCTGGTGGCTGAGCGTCAGCCTGCTGGAGGCGCTGGTGTTGGATCTGGGCTTCGTCGTCTTCTATCTGATCTATGCCTTCGTCTACAACTGGGTCTATGACAAGGTGTTCCCCATCCCCCGCGAAGTGCCGCACGGCATGCCCCAAGAGGCGCGCTAAGGCACGAAGCAGTTGGATTGAAACCGAGAAGTGAAGGTCAACAAAGGAAGGCAACAGAAGAAACGACACGGCCCCATCATGGCAGACATGATGGGGCCGCAACAGGGATCAGCGCTGGCAGGCCGGCTGATTCAGAAGTAAGGATTCAGGCCTGCCCGTCGCTCAGGCCTGGGCCTTGAGCTCTTCGCCGCTCTCGTCGGCCGCGGCAGCCTCTTCAGGCTGTGCCTGGACAGCCTGCAGCGCTTCCAGCTCGCTCTGATAATCGCTCAGGATCTGCTGGGCAACCGCCATATCTCCCTTGTGTTTGCGCTCGAACAGATGGTGCTGCACCACACCGTTGAGATACTCCACTGTAATGGGCTGCTCCAGGGTGGCCATCAGCTCCTCTTTCTCCAGCTCGGCATTGATTTCATCGGCGGTCGTGCGCAGCAGCCCGGCCAATTGAACCAACATGCGGCGCTCACCTTCGCGCAGCAGGCTCAACATGCGGTTTCTCTGCTGCTCATTCTGTTGGGTCATACATTTCCTTACGTCAATTGGGAACAAGCTCGCTCATTCTGCCCTGTCCCCATGACAGCGTCTATCTCATGCCCCCCACAAATTTTTGGCGCTGGCTCACAAATGGCTACAGATGCTATTTGAAGCGCCTCTGGGGTATAGTAGCCGCTGATTTTCGGGCGCTTTTTTCACCTTCATCCGCAGACAGGGATGAGACGGCAAGGGCGCCTGCCCGGTTTACCCCAACGAGGTGAAGATCCGCTTTATGACCGACGCCATTGTGGTGCTCTGCACCTGCCCAGATCAAACCAGTGCCGACCTTCTCTGCGAACAGCTGCTGAACCAGCAGTTGGCCGCCTGCATCAATCAACTGCCGGGCATTACCTCCGTCTATCGTTGGCAAGGCAAGGTGGAGCGCGCCACCGAGATCCAGCTCATCATCAAATCCCGCCAGTCGCGCTTTGCCGAGCTGCAGGCATGTATTCAGGCCAATCACCCCTATGAAGTGCCCGAGCTGCTGGCTCTGCCGGTGAGTGCCGGACTACCCGCCTATCTCGACTGGCTCAATGGGGAGACCGCATGACGTTCACCCGCTTGCTCTCTCCCCTGTTGCTGCTCTGTGCCCTGTTGACGACAGCGGTGGGCAGCTCCCCTGCCCACGCCAGCGGAGCCGATCTGCTCAGCTCGCTGGGCATTGAAGCCAACGCCAAACCCAAATTTTTGCAGGTCGATGAGGCCTTTCAGATCGAGAGCGAACAGCGCGGCGATCAGCTGCTGCTGACCCTTCACATCGCCGATGACTACTACCTCTATCGCCACAGCCTGCGCTTCAAGGGGAACAACCTCACCTTCAGCGAGCCAGCTCTGCCGGAAGGCACCGAGCACGAGGATGATTTCTTCGGCAAGACCCGGGTCTACTACCAGCAGGTGAGCATCGCGGTGCCGCTAAAGGAGGTGGGGGAAAATGCCACCCTGCGGGTGCGCTATCAGGGCTGTACCGACGGCCTCTGCTATCCGCCGACCGACAAGCTGATCGATGTGGCCCCGCTGGTCACGGCAACCACAGCGTCCACTGCTGAAACGGCACAAAGCGTCGCACCGGTTAGCCAGCAGGATCAGCTGGCCGCCGCCCTCGGCCATCAGGGGTTCTGGCTCAGCATCGTCGCCTTCTTCGCCCTGGGATTGGGGCTCGCCTTCACCCCCTGCGTCTTCCCCATGTACCCGATCCTGACCGGCATCATCGCCGGCGCCGGTCATCGCCTCTCCACCGGTCGCGCCTTCCTGCTCTCCATGGTCTATGTGCAGGGGATGGCGGTCACCTACACCTTGCTGGGGCTGGTAGTGGCCTCAGCGGGGCTGAAATTCCAGGCGGCGCTGCAACACCCCTATGTACTGATCGGCCTATCGGTGATGTTCGTGCTGCTGGCCCTCTCCATGTTCGGACTCTATACCCTGCAACTGCCGAGCAGTTTGCAAACCCGTCTCTCCGGCCTCTCCAACCGCCAGCAGGGGGGCTCGGTAGTCGGGGTCGCCATCATGGGGATGATCTCCGGGCTGGTCTGCTCCCCCTGCACCACGGCGCCGCTCTCGGGGGCGCTGATCTACGTGGCCCAGAGCGGCGATCTCTGGCTCGGCGGGGCGGCGCTCTATGCGCTATCACTGGGGATGGGCCTGCCGCTGCTGCTGCTCGGCACCTCGGGTGGCAAGCTGCTGCCCAAAGCGGGCGCCTGGATGGATGTGATCAAGCAGCTGTTTGGTTTTGCCCTGCTGGCGGTGCCGATCCTGCTGCTGTCACGGCTCTGGAGCGATCAGATTGTCACTCTCACCTGGCTCGGCTGGGGGCTGCTGCTGTGCGGCTATCTCTATCACCACAACCAGCACCAACCCCACTCGGTGGCCAAAAGCGTGCGCGGCTTCGTGCTGTTGCTGGCGATGATCAGCGCCGTGGTCGTAGGCAAGGATCTGCTGCAACCGGCCACCCCTGCTGCCATCACGGCGGATGCCAGTCAAACGGCGCCGCGGTTTATCCGCGTCAAGACGCTGGATGATCTCAAGGTGCAGCTGGCCGCCGCCCGCGGCAAGCCGGTGCTGCTCGACCTCTACGCCGACTGGTGCGTCGCCTGCAAGGAGTTCGAGCACAAGACCTTCAGCGACCCGGCGGTGAGGGCGCGCTTCGGCCAGATGGTGCTGCTGCAGGCGGATGTCACCGCCAACGACGATGCCGATGTCGAGCTGCTCAACAGCCTCAATGTGCTGGGACTGCCGACCCTCATCTTCTTCGACCGCGAGGGCAAGGAGCTGACAGGCCAGCGGGTCACCGGTTTTATGGGGCCTATCCCCTTTGCCAAACATCTCGAGATGGTAAGTGATACACACTGAGTTGCGTCGGCTGCAGACAAGCGATGCACCTGCCTTGCAGCGGCTGTTCGAGCAGGCCCCCTCCTATCAGGCGGCGGTGAGCAATGACCCTCTCTCTGCACAGGCAGGAGAAGAGGAACTTGTCGCCTGCCCATCCGGCCTGCCTCTCTCCGACAAACATCTCATCGGCCGCTGGGAGCAGGGAGAACTCACCGCTGTCATTGATCTGCTGCGCGGCTACCCCAATCCAGACACCGCCTATCTGGGTCTGTTACTGGTGGGGGAACCCTGGCAAGGGAGTGGCCGTGGTCAGTCGCTCTATCTTCACGCCTGCACGCTGGCAAGCTCATGGGGGGCTACCCGGCTTCGCCTGTCAGTGATTGCCAGCAATGAGAGTGCTCTATCCTTCTGGCTGCGCAGAGGGTTCACCGAGTGCTATCGCCGCGAGCTGGCTGGTTATCGGGCCGAGGCCATCGTGCTGGAACGTTCACTGGAACCGTGAGCCGAGGTTTGCCGCCGCGCATTCGCGTGGCACAATCGCCCCTCTCGTTTTGCACTTGTCCGGAGTTTTGATGAAAAAGTGGTTCATCCCCCTGCTAGCCCTCTGGCTTTATGGCTGCAGTGCAGGGCCCGGTGAAGAGGATATCCGCCAGCAGGTCACCGCCAAGCTACTGGCCGAGACAGACGCCAACCTGTTCGATATCAGCGACTTCACCATCCTCGGCAAGGAGGAGCGGATGGAGGGGGTCTATCTGGTCAAGGTGAGTTACCAGCTCCACTTCAAGCAGGGGCTCGATCAGTTGCAGGTGTTGCACGACGAGGATCTGGTCTACGACCGGGTTGGCCCCTTCCAGCAGGAGATGGGTCTGATGGAGCTCGAGCGTAAATATGGCGAGTTCGAGGCAGGCCAGGTGCTGCCACAAGAGGCCGAGGTGTGGATGATGAAGGACGAACAGGGGTGGCGGCTGGCGGAACCGGCGCAATAAAGGGCAACAAGCCCCTCATGTCTATGCAACGGCGGGACTGCCGTTGCCAACCAGCTCAAACTTGGGTATCGACCCGATACCCTTTTCGCTCGGCAGGTTCGTTCGGCAGCTTGCTGGCCAACCCTGACAGCACCTCCTTGAGGGTGACCCCGCTCTCTGCCGCACCACTGCTCTCCAGCAGCTTGGTCAGCTGGCTCTGCAAGGGGTTGACCGCTTCACGCTCGGCTCCTTGCTCGCTCTCTTTTTCCTGTCCGCCCTGCTGATCCAGCGTCTCCAGCAGGCGCTCCAGATCCCGCTTGAGCGGGTTCTCGCTGCTGTCGGCGATGGCGAGTTTGCGCTGTTCCTGCTCTTGCCGCTGTTGTTGCTGCAATGCCAGCTGTTGTTCCTGCTGCTGTTGCAGGGAGCCCATCATGGTGTTGATGAACGCTTCCAGCGAATCCCTGATTGAAACAGTGCCACCGCCACTGCTCTCCCCTTGCGGTGACAGCCCCAGTTCATCCAGCACAGCGCCAAGGTCGCGCACCAGGCTGTCACTGCCCGTTGATGGTGAAGTTGCAGCCCGCTCCTGTGCCTGCACAGCGGGAGAACCCTGCCGTTGCGCCAGCGGGCTGAGCCCGCCTGACGCGACCACATTTATCTCCATCTTGGCCCTCCTCTCCCCGCCCTCTGGCCCTTTTTCGGCAAATATTCCGGCAATCTGACAAACTCTTGCCCCTTGGCAGATAACCGCACTCACACCTAAAAGATAGTGCCAACCCGCTATAAACAAGGGGTTGGCAAAAAGGGGCCACGTTCAGCCATCACTGCGCAGGCTGACAATGGGGGTCAGAAGATATCCTTCATCCGGTGCCACAACATTCCCAGTGCCAGCAGCGGGGAGCGCAGCGCCGGGCCGCCGGGGAAGGTGATATGGGGCACGCTGGCAAAGAGATCGAAACCCCGGCTCTCGCCGCGGATCGCCTCGGCCACCAGCTTGCCCGCCATATGGGTGGCGTTGAGGCCGTGACCCGAATAGGCCTGGGCGTAGAACACGTTTGGGTATTCCTTCAAGCGGCCAATCTGCGGCAGCCGGTTGGCGCCGATCCCGATCATGCCGCCCCACTGAAACTCGATGGCGATGCCAGCCAGCTCGGGGAAGACCCGCAACAACTTGGGTAGCATGAAGGCCTTGATATCGCGGGGATCCCTTCCCGAGTAGTTGCAGGCCCCGCCAAACAGCAGGCGACCATCGGCGGAGAGGCGGTAGTAGTCGAGCGCCACATTCTGATCGCACACCGCCATGTTTTGCGGCAGCAATCGCTGGCGCAAGCGGCGATCGAGCACCTCGGTGGCGAGGATGTAGGAGCCCGCGGGCAGCACCCGCCCCCCCAGCTCCGGATTGAGGTCGTTGAGATAGGCGTTGCAGCCGATCACCAGATAATCGGCGGTGACCCGGCCATGAGCCGTGGTCACCTCGACCTGCTTGCCGTAATCGATATGGGTCACTCTGGAGTGTTCAAACAGGGAAACCCCGAGGCTGGCAGCGGCTCGCGCCTCACCGAGCGCAAGATTGAGAGGATGCAGGTGGCCGGAGCCCATGTCGATAAGGCCGCCGATATAGCGATCCGATCCCACCACGCTATGGATATCTTCCCACGGTACCAGCTTGAGTTCGTGCTCATAGCCGAGGCTCGCCAGATGGTCGAGATCCTCCTCGAAGCCAGCCAGATGACGCTGACGGGTGGCGAGGTCGCAGTAGCCCCAGGTGAGATCGCACTCGATGTTGAAGCGCTCAACCCGCTCGCGCACCAGCTGCACCGCCTCCAGCCCCATCAGGTCGAGCTCGCGAACCCCTTCCTCACCAATCCAGCGGGCGAACTGGCTGGTATCGTGGCCGATACCGCGAATAAGCTGACCGCCGTTGCGCCCAGAGGCGCCCCAGCCGATTCGGTTGGCCTCCAGCACCACCACCTTGTAGCCTGCATCAGCCAGGTTGATGGCGGTGTTGAGACCGGTAAAACCGCCGCCGATGATGCAGACATCCGCTTTCAGCTCGGCCTCGAGTTCCGGCCACTGCTGCGGATCGTTGCGGGTGGCCGCGTAGTAGGAGGCGACGTGCTCCTGATATCCGTTGTGCTTTCCTGCCTGCATACTCAGCATCCTGCCTTGGTTGCAAATTGTTTAATAAAATAAGCAAAGTTGTTTCGATAATACCCAGTTCCTCCTCCACTCACCAACCGGTGCGGATCACAGAAATGCAAAAGGCGCCCCGAAGGGCGCCTGTTCATGCAATCAAGGTGCTGTAACGAATTACAGTACGTCGATGGCGTTCAGGTCGGAGAATGCTTTCTCCAGACGAGCGATCATGGAAGTCTGACCTTCACGCAGCCATACGCGCGGATCGTAGTACTTCTTGTTCGGCTTGTCGGCGCCTTCCGGGTTGCCCAGCTGGCCTTGCAGGTAAGCTTCGTTCTTCTTGTAGAAGTGCAGCAGACCTTCCCAGGTTGCCCACTGGGTGTCGGTGTCGATGTTCATCTTCACTACGCCGTAGGAGATGGACTCGCGGATCTCTTCCAGAGTGGAACCTGAACCACCGTGGAATACGAAGTCCAGAGACTTGGCTGGAACGCCAAACTTCTCGGAAACGTACTTCTGGGAAGCGTCCAGGATGGACGGGGTCAGCTTGACGTTACCCGGCTTGTATACACCGTGTACGTTACCGAAGGAGGCAGCGATGGTGAAACGCGGGCTGATCTTGGACAGACGCTCGTAAGCGTAAGCAACATCTTCCGGCTGGGTGTACAGAGCGGACTGATCCATGTGGCTGTTGTCAACGCCGTCTTCTTCGCCACCGGTGCAACCCAGTTCCAGCTCCAGAGTCATGTTCATCTTGGCCATGCGGGTCAGGTACTCGCAGCAGATGTCGATGTTCTCTTCCAGAGACTCTTCGGACAGATCCAGCATGTGGGAGGAGAACAGCGGCTTGCCGGTTTCAGCAAAGTGCTTCTCGCCCGCTTCCAGCAGACCGTCGATCCACGGCAGCAGCTTCTTGGCTGCGTGGTCGGTGTGCAGGATTACCGGCACGCCGTAGGCTTCGGCAACAGCGTGAACGTGCTTGGCACCAGAGATGGCACCCAGGATGGCAGCTTTCTGACCTTCCAGCTTCAGACCCTTACCGGCGGTGAACACGGCACCACCGTTGGAGAACTGAACGATAACCGGCGCTTTAACCTTGGCGGCAGCTTCCAGTACGGCGTTCACGGAGTCGGTACCAACGCAGTTTACGGCCGGCAGAGCAAAGCCGTTCTCTTTAGCGATGGCGAACACTTTCTGAACGTCATCACCAGTGATCACGCCGGGTTTTACGAAGTCGAAAATTTTCTTAGACATGTTTAATCGTCCTGTCTCGTATGCCGTTAATAAAAAATGGGGGGTTCATCATGAACCGGCACAGCGGGCACATGATAAACGAAACGGGAGGCTTTTGCCCCCCGTTCCGGGTCAATTAGGCTTTGGCGCGCTGTTCCAGAATCGCAACAGCCGGCAGTACCTTGCCTTCTACGAACTCCAGGAAGGCGCCGCCGCCAGTGGAGATGTAGGATACTTTGTCAGCGATGCCGAACTTGTCGATGGCAGCCAGGGTGTCACCACCGCCAGCGATGGAGAAGGCCGGAGAAGCAGCGATGGCTTCAGCGATAACCTTGGTGCCTTCGGCGAACTGGTCGAACTCGAACACACCAACCGGACCGTTCCACAGGATGGTCTTGGCGTTCATGATGATGTCAGCCAGGGCCTTGGCAGAATCCGGGCCGATGTCGAAGATCATGTCGCCGTCGGTCACGTCAGAGACGGACTTGATGGTCGCCGGAGTGGACTCGGAGAACTCGGCACCTACAACCACGTCGGTGGTCACAGGAATGTTGGTCTCGGCAGCCAGTTTCTTGGCGGTGTCGATCAGATCGTGCTCGCACAGGGACTTGCCGACGTTGTGACCGGCAGCAGCGATGAAGGTGTTGGCGATGCCACCACCGACAACCAGCTGGTCAGCGATCTTGGAGAGGGATTCCAGAACGGTCAGCTTGGTGGAGACCTTGGAGCCGCCAACGATGGCAACCATCGGGCGCTCGGGCTTCAGCATGGCTTTGCCCAGGGCTTCCAGTTCACCCGCCAGCAGCGGACCAGCACAAGCGACCGGAGCGAACTGGGCCACACCGTAGGTGGAACCTTCGGCGCGGTGAGCAGTACCGAACGCATCCATTACAAAGACGTCACACAGGGCGGCGTATTTTTTGGCCAGCTCTTCGGTGTTCTTCTTCTCGCCTTTGTTGAAGCGGCAGTTTTCCAGCACAACCAGCTCACCGGCAGCGACTTCTACGCCATCCAGGTAATCCTTGGCCAGGCGAACCGGGCAGGACAGAGCGTCTTTCAGATAGTTGACAACCGGAGCCAGGGAGAATTCTTCGTTGTATTCACCCTCGGTCGGACGACCCAGGTGGGAGGTGATCATCAGCTTGGCGCCCTTTTCCAGAGCCAGCTTGATGGTCGGCAGAGTCGCAACGATACGTGCATCGGAGGTGACCTTGCCGTCTTTTACCGGTACGTTCAGGTCAGCACGGATCAGAACGCGTTTACCCGCCAGATCCAGGTCAGTCATCTTGATAACAGACATATTCAGTCCTCTATATTTTCCAGGTAATGTTAAAAACAGTAACCTTTCGCCCGGGGCAGGCTCAGCCTGCGGCCATCATGGCCCGGGTGGTATCCAGCATCCGGTTTGCGAAGCCCCATTCGTTATCGCACCACATCAACATCTTGACGAGGTTGGCATCGCTCACCCGGGTCTGGGTACCATCAATGATGCAGGAGTGTGCATCATGATTGAAGTCTACGGAGACCAGCGGTTCTTCCGTGTAATCCAGAATACCGTGTAATGTACCTCTGGATGCCCGTTGCAGGGCTTGATTTACGTCAGTAACTGTCACTTTTTTACGAACAGTAATACTGAGATCCATCGCTGTTACATTGATGGTCGGCACCCGCACCGCAATCGCCTCGAACTTGCCGGCGAAGTGGGGCAGGATGCGCTCAAGCCCCTTTGCCAGCTTGGTGTCCACCGGAATGATGGACTGACTGGCAGCGCGGGTTCGGCGCAAGTCACTGTGGTAGGCATCGATGACTTGCTGATCATGCATGGCCGAATGAATTGTCGTAATAGTACCACAATTTATCTCGAATTCTCGATGCAATGTTTCAATCACCGGCACCACGCAGTTGGTGGTACAGGAGGCGTTGGAGACGATCCGCTCGCGCCCCGTCAGCACCTGATGATTGACCCCGTAGACGATGGTGGCGTCCACATCCGCTTCGGCCGGATGAGAGAACAAAACCTTGCCCGCCCCCGCCGCCAGATGCAGCTCGGCATCGGCCCGTGAGCCGAATACCCCGGTGCAGTCCAGCACCACATCCACCCCCAGCGCCCGCCACGGCAAGTTCGACGGATCCCGCTCGGCAAACAGGGAGATAAGATCCTCCCCCACCAACATGCTGTTGCCAGCCAGCTGCACCGGATAGTGAAAACGACCGTGGCTGGTATCGAAGCGGGTCAGGTGCACCATGGCTTCGGGAGCCGCCAGCTCGTTGATGGCGACAATCTTGATGGTCTTGTCGCGCCCGCTCTCGTAGAGGGCTCGCAGTACATTGCGGCCGATCCGTCCGTAACCGTTGATGGCAATCTTGATCATCTGGCAGCCAGTTCCTTACCACAGATTTGCTAGCGCATGGGCTAGAGAAAAGAGCAGCCAACCGGCTGCCCGGGCCCGGCTCACGACAGCAGGGCATCCTTGAATTCACCACGGGCCAGCAGGGCCGCCCCGAACACCCCGGCACTGTCACCAAGGGCTGGAGCAATAATGGGGGCACTGAAACGGGGATTAAAGAGGAAGGGCAAAATAGTCTGTCTTCCCACGCTGTAGAGGCTCTGCACGTTGCCGACCCCGCCGCCGATGACAATAACATCCGGGTCGAGAATGTTGACCACATTGGCCAGCGCCTGACCAAACAGCAGATGCAGCCGATCGATGGTGAGCTTGGCCACATGATCGTGGGCGGTCGCAGCCACGATTTGCGCCAGCGACAGGCGACGCTTGGCCTTGGCCTCGTACCAGGCCTCCAGCGCCGGGCCGCTGATCAGGGTCTCGACGCAGCCGTGCTTGCCACAGTAGCACTCGGGGCCATCGGGGGAGAGCACATTGTGCCCCCACTCGCCGGCGATGCCGTGATGACCGTTGAGAATGCGGCCGTTGATGACGATTCCGGAGCCGACCCCGGTACCCATGATGATGCCGAACACCACTTTCGCATCGGGATGGTGCTGGCGCACCGCCCCAAGATGGGTTTCTGCCAGCGCAAAGCAGTTGGCATCGTTGGCAATCAGCACCGGCACGCCCAGCTTGCGCTCCAGATCTTCCTTGAACGGCTTGCCGTTGAGCTCGGTGGTATTGCAGTTCTTCATCAGGCCGGTCTGCGGATCCCGCGCCCCCGGCGTCCCCATGCCGATGACAGCCGGGCGCTGGCCAATCTTCTCGGCGCACTCAGCTACCAGCCTGGCGATCTGGCCGATCATATGGTCATAACCGCCCGCCCGCTCGGTGGGGATGCGGTGGCGCAGCAGCACCTCGTCGCCATCCAGCACCACGCATTCACACTTGGTACCGCCAAGATCGATACCCCAATCCAGTGACTTGCTGCTCATCTTGCCTCCTGCACGGCCGCCACGCTCTCGTCATTGCGGCGCCATTTTTTAATATAAAACGGGGCCTGACGGCCCCGGATATCAAACAAACTCTTCTTCTCTCGCCCCGGCCTTAGCGGCCGTGATACTGGGCGGAGAGCTCGTGTACCGCGTTGACGAACACACCAGCGTGTTCCGGGTTCACATCCTGATGGATGCCGTGGCCGAGGTTGAAGACGTGGCCGTTGCCGTGGCCGAAACCGGCCAGAATGGAGGCGACCTCTTCACGGATGCGAGCCGGAGTGGCGTAGAGCATGGAGGGATCCATGTTGCCCTGCAGCGCCACCTTGTCGCCGACCCGACGCTTGGCGTCGGCAATGTCGGTGGTCCAGTCCAGACCCAGCGCATCGCAACCGGTGGCGGCGATCTGCTCCAGCCACTGACCGCCGTTCTTGGTGAACAGAGTGACCGGCACACGGCGACCGTCGTGCTCGCGGATCAGGCCATCGACAATCTTGTGCATGTACTGCAGGGAGAAGTCGCGGTAATCACGCGGGGTGAGCACGCCGCCCCAGGTGTCGAACACCATGACAGCCTGGGCACCCGCCTTGATCTGGGCGTTGAGATAGCTAATCACGCTGTCGGCCAGCTTGTCGAGCAGCAGGTGCAGGGTTTGCGGCTCTGCGTACATCATCTGCTTGATCTTGGTGAATGCCTTGGAGCTGCCCCCCTCCACCATGTAGGTGGCCAGGGTCCATGGGCTGCCGGAGAAGCCGATGAGCGGCACTTCGCCCTTCAGCTCGCGGCGGATGGTACGCACCGCATTCATCACATAGCCCAGTTCATCTTCCGGATCCGGAATGGGCAGCGCCTGCACGTCGGCCATGGAGGTGATCGGGCGCTCGAAGCGCGGGCCTTCACCCTGTTCGAAGTAGAGACCCAGCCCCATGGCATCGGGCACGGTCAGGATGTCGGAGAAGAGGATGGCGGCATCGAGCGGATAGCGGCGCAGCGGCTGCAGGGTGACTTCACAGGCCAGCTCGGCATTGCGGCACAGGGACATGAAATCCCCCGCCTGGGCGCGAGTCGCCTTGTATTCCGGCAGATAACGGCCAGCCTGGCGCATCATCCATACCGGGGTCATGTCTACATCCTGACGCAGCAAGGCGCGCAGGTATCGATCGTTCTTCAGCTCTTTCATCCCAGTTCCTGAGTTCGTATCACGCATAAAATGGCGACCATAATACCACTTTGCCCACCGGAGCGGACTGCCCAAAACGTGGCAAATGGGCGCGCGGTTGCAAAGATGTGAAGGGGCGCAAACCAGAGCGCCCCGTTTTTAAAATGAAGTGCAAAAAGGTTGGCGAAAAGATAAGCGCCGTTACCCCTCGCCAGCCAGTGACAACTCGATCAGCCGCCGGGCAATGGTGCCGTGGGGTGGCAAACGCGGCAGTTGGTCGGCGGCAAAGAAAGCGGCAGCGACCAGTTCGTCATCCTGCACCTTGATTTCGCCGCTCTCGTAGTCGGCGGTAAAGCCCATCATCAGGCTGTGGGGGAAGGGCCAGGGCTGGCTCGCCACATAGCGCACATTGCGCACCCGGATGCCGCTCTCCTCGAACACCTCCCGTGCCACGCACTGCTCAAGGTTCTCTCCCGCCTCCACAAACCCGGCCAGCACGGTATACATGGGATCGTCCGCCTGATAGTGACGGCGATGGGCCGCCAAGAGGATCTCCGGCCCCTTGCGCACCGCCACTATGATGCAGGGGGAGATACGCGGATAGACCGTGTGGCCGAGGTGGCACACCTGCGCCCACTCCCCCGCCTTCGGGGTCATGGGGGCGCCGCACTCGCCGCAGAAACGGTGGGTGCGGCGGAAGGTAACGAGCTGCCAGGCACGGCCTGCGAGGCGAAAGCCCTCTTCGTCACCCGCCACCATCAGCTGGCGCAGCGGGGCCATCATAGTCGTGTCGGCCTCAGCCCCCAGATCCAGCAGATAACAGGGTAGCTCCTGCCACTCGTCGAAACGCTCGAAATGGGCGTCAGCCAGCGCTGCGGGCAGGCACGCTTTACTGCCCTGTGGCACCTCTCCCTGCTGATCGAGCAGTACCAGATGATCGCCCCCCAGCACGAACCAGCGGGCTTGTTCGGTTAATGACATCAGATAAACACTCTCGTTAAAACAAAACCTTGGCTACGGCGGGCCCGCCAAGGGGCAAACGCCGCGCGAATGGCTCCCATCTTACGACCAGCACGGGTCGCTGACGACCCCGCCGTGGCCGATTGTCCCATTCGTAAAAAACGGATGGTGCAAATAAAGAGGCCGCCCGAAGGCGGCCCGCTGTTATCCGGCATCCAGTATCCGGCCTCTATCGACGCGGATCAGGCATCCCCCATCGCCAGCAGGGAGGCGTTGCCGCCCACCGCCGTGGTGTTGATGGTACGGGTCTTCTCGGTAACGAAGCGGCTCAGGTAGTGGGGGCCACCCGCCTTGGGGCCGGTGCCGGAGAGCCCCTGGCCGCCGAACGGCTGCACCCCGACCATGGCGCCGATCTGGTTGCGGTTGATGTAGACGTTGCCGACGTTGATGCGGCTCGCCAGCTCCTCCGCGTGGGATTCGTTGCGGCTGTGGATCCCCAGCGTCAGACCGTAGCCGGTGCCGTTGATGTCGCTGATCACCTTGTCCAGATCCCGGGAGGCGTAGCGCACCACGTGCAGGATGGGGCCGAACTGCTCCTTGGCCAGCTCGCGGATGGAGCCGATCTCCAGCGCAGTCGGCTGAACGAAGTGTCCCTCCATGGTCGCGGCGGGCATCGGCGCCTGGGCAATCAGGCGAGCTCGCGGGATCATCCGGGCCAGATGGGCATCCAGCCCCGCCTTGGCATCGGCATCGATCACCGGGCCGACGTCGGTGTTGTGCTCGGCCGGGTTGCCCACTTTCAGCTCCTGCATGGCGCCGGTGAGGATCTCCAGCACCCGCTCGGCGATCTCCTCCTGCAGGTAGAGCACCCGCAGGGCCGAGCAGCGCTGACCGGCGCTCTGGAAGGCGGCGCTCACCACATCGCGCACCACCTGCTCCGGCAGCGCGGTGGAGTCAACGATCATGGCGTTCTGACCGCCGGTCTCGGCGATGAGCGGCAGGATGGCGCCATCGCGCTGGGCCAGGGTCATGTTGATCAGCTTGGCGGTCTCGGTGGAGCCGGTGAAGCAGACGCCGCCGATGCGCGAGTCCGCAGTCAGCTTGGCGCCGACGGTAGCACCGTCACCGGGCAGCAGTTGCAGCACGTCGCCCGGAATACCAGCCTGATGGGCCAGAGTCACCGCCAGATGGGCGATAAGGCCGGTCTGCTCCGCCGGTTTGGCAATGACGGTGTTGCCAGTGGCCAGCGCCGCAGCGATTTGGCCGAGGAAAATCGCCAGCGGGAAGTTCCACGGACTGATGCAGACAAACACCCCGCGCCCCTGCAGGAACAGCTCGTTCTGCTCGCCGGTGTAACCCGGCAACAGGGTCGCCTGCCCCATCAAGCTGCACGCCTGCACCGCGTAGTAGCGGCAGAAATCGACCGCTTCACGCACTTCGTCGATGCCATCTTGCAGCAGCTTGCCCGCCTCGCGGGTACAGAGGGAGACAAACTGCTCGCGGTTCGCTTCCAGCAGATCCGCCAGCTTCTCCAGCGCGGCGGCACGCTCGCTCACCGGGGTTTCGCGCCAGCGCGGGAAGGCAGCGTGGGCCGATGCCAAAGCCTGCTCCACCGCCTGCTCGTCGGCCCAGTGGATCTTGCCGACGGTGAGGCTCACATCCTGCGGGCTCAGCACGGTACGTGCCTCGCTGCGCTTGAGGGTCTCGCCATCGACGATGGGGCCCGCCAGCCACTGCTTGCTCTCCAGCTCTTTCAAGCGGGCGAAGAAGGGGCGCTGGATGGAGAGGATGTTCATGTTGACGCCGCTGGAGTTCTTGCGGTCGCTGAACAGGTTCACCGGCTGCGGAATCCGGTCGTTGGCAAAGCCGGAGTAGCGCTTGAGGGTGCGCAGCGGATGCTCGGCCAGCGAGTCCACCGGGGTATTGGGATCCACCAGCTTGTGAACGAAGGAGGTGTTGGCCCCGTTCTCCAGCAGGCGGCGCACCAGATAGGGCAGCAGATCCTTGTGGGCGCCGACCGGCGCATAGATGCGACAGTGCAGGCCGGGATTGTCGTTCAGCACCGCGTTGTGCAGCTCCTCCCCCATGCCGTGCAGACGCTGGAACTCGAACTGGCGATCGCCCGCCATCTCCAGAATGCTGACCACGGTATTGGCATTGTGGGTGGCGAACTGGGGGTCGATAAAGCCGCGAGTCGGCTCGCTCAGCAGGTAGCGGGCGCAGGCGAGGTAGGAGATATCGGTACCCGCCTTGCGGGTAAAGAGCGGGTAGCCGGGCAGGCCCGCCTGCTGGGCATATTTCAGTTCGCTGTCCCAGTAAGCGCCTTTTACCAAGCGAACCGGGATGAGGTCACCCTGCTCGCGGGCCAGGGCGGTGAGCCAGCAGAGTACCGGCAGCGCACGCTTGGAGTAGGCCTGCACCACCATTCCGAGCTTGCCCCAACCGCGGTTGGCGTCGGAGCGGTAGAGCTGCTCGAACAAGTCCAGCGACAGCTCAAGGCGGTCCATCTCTTCGGCATCGATGCTGATGGCCACATCCTTGTCGCGGGCCAGACGCACCAGCCCCACCAGCCGCTCGCACATCTCGCCGAGCACCCGTTCGCGGTTGGCCACGTCATAACGCGGATGGAGTGCCGACAGCTTGATGGAGATGGAGGGGGCCGGGCCGCCGTCGCTGATCCGCTCGTTGCCCACCGCCTCGATGGCGTTGCGGTAATCGGTCAGATATTTATCGGCATCCTGCATGGTCAGCGCCGACTCACCCAGCATGTCGTAGGTGTGGGTGTAGCCCAGCTCGCGGGATTTGCGGCTCGCCTTGAGCGCCTCTTTCATGTCGCGACCCAGCACGAACTGCTTGCCCATGATCTTCATGGCGGCGTACATGGCGGAGCGCACCACCGGCTCCCCCAGCTTGTTGACCATGCGCCCCAGCAGGTTGGCCGGGTTGCCGTCGAGCTTCTTGTCCAGCTTGATGATCTTGCCGGTCAGCATCAGCCCCCAGGTGGAGGCGTTGACCAGAGTAGAGTCGCTCTTGCGGAAATGGGAAGACCAGTTGGCGCCGGAGAGCTTGTCCTTGATCAGGGCATCGGCGGTCTCGGCATCGGGAATGCGCAGCAGCGCCTCGGCCAGACACATCAGGATGATCCCCTCCTGGGTATCGAGACTGTACTCCTGCAGGAAGGCGTCGATACCGTCACCGGAGCCGCTCTCCTTGCGCACCTTGGTCACCAGAGTACGGGCACGCTGGGTCACCTGCTCCAGCGAGGCGCCATCCCCCGGCAGCATGGCCGACAGTTCGGCCAGATAGGCATTTTCATCCACCACGTAGTTCTGGGTGATGGCTTCGCGCAGGGCGGCCAGATCAGAGGGGATATAGTCAGCGGCAAGCACTTGAGTAGCTTTGAACATATGGGGTCTTCCTGTACGCCCTAGGGCTGATATCGACAAAAGGCGGACGCGCCGCCGAAACGCCGATAATGTATACAATGTTGCACCCTATATGAAATGAATTTGTTGCCACTCTTTAACAAAGATCGCTCATTCCCCCCATGAATTCCCTTTTGAAGCTAATACGCCAGCAAGCGTGAGGGTCATCTGACTTCATTTTGTATACGATCTGCCGCCGCTCTATCGCAAAGCAGTCACGCATTCCGCACAATAACGGATGTCGCCAATGCGCCCCAAAAAAGAAGGGCCGCCACGGCGACCCTTCTCAGCAATTCATTCAGCCAGAGGCTGTCAGTTCATCCAGCGATCGCCACGGCTGCGACGACGGGGCAGCATCGGCAGCAGGATGCCGAGCAGGATCCCCGCCCCCACCATGGCACCACCACGGATAAACCAGTCCATCTGCATGTCGTGCTCCTGGTTGTCGTAGCTCTGGGTCAGGGCATCATTCTGCTCTTTGAGATTGTTCATCTCTTCACCCTGACTGACCAACTGGGCCTTGAGGGCGGCAATCTCCTTGCTCTGGGCAGCGATCTGACCATCCTTCTCGGTGAAGCGTTTCTCGTTGTCACCGTTGAGGTTCTGCAAGCGATCTTTAAGCTCATCGCGCTCTTTTTCCACCTGGGGCAGACGCTCGCGCAGGCTGATCTGGCTCTGCAGTTCGCTGTTCTTGATCCACCCCTCGCGGCCACGACCGTCCACCACCTGGGTGAAACCGGCCTCGCTGTTCACCGCCTTTACCTCCAGCGGTTCACCAGCCTTGACGCTGCCAAGGATCCGGTACTGGGTACCCGGGCCATTGTGGATATAGGTAAAGATGTTGTCTGAAACATAACGGGTATCGGCCAGTGCCTGTTGGGCACACAAGCAGATCAAAATCCCGAGAAGGGCGCGCATGGTCGATCGGTTCTCTTTTTCAGGTTTGGACAAGAGGTTGAATGTTAAGCCGCCAGCAGGTTAAAGGACAAGCAAAGAAAAAGCACCTCCCCCACTCAGCCACAACCGATAGCTGGGAGCTGGCTCGCAACTTGCGCTCCCGTGCGACAACCTTACTTCTTCTTGAGTTCGCGCACTTCGTCTCGCAGTGCCCGCAACTCGCGCAGCAGCTCCTCTTGCTGGTTGTTGTAGTGATGGCGCCACTTGTCGGTTTCGCTTTCTTTGGCCGGTTGCAAAAAGATACTGGCCATAAAACCGCTGATGGCACCAAACAGGCCGACCCCGAACAGGATCAGCAGGCTGGCGACAAACCGCCCCTCCTCTGTCTTGGGCACCAAATCGCCATAACCGACGGTGGAGAGGGTCACCAGCGTCCACCAGAACGCGTCATAGGGTGTCTCAATCTGGCTGCCGGGCTGACCTGACTCAATCCAGTACATGACGCCGGAACCCACCCCCAGCAGCAGGAAGAACAGAAACAGGATGCCGGAGAGGGTGGTCTCGTTGCGCTCGCGACGGAACATGGCCCAGAGATCCGGGTGCTCCTTGAACAGCTGATAGACCCGCCACAGCTGGATCAACCGCGCCCAGCGCAACTGCTCCGCCATCGGCAGGCTACCCGGCAGATAGATCCAGTTGGCCTTGAAATAGGCCTTGCGATCGGAGGCCCGGATCCAGCCATAAGCAAAGTGCGCGAGGAAGAAGTAGCAGATCAGACTGTCGAGGTCATAGAAGAGCTGCAGAGTCTGTGGTGTCAGGCTCTCATGGCCCCACCAGCGGGCCGTCACCAGCACAACCGAGATAATCGACAGAAATGCCATCAGCAGATCCATCGCCCGCAGATGAGTTAAGTGATGTCGCATACATTTTCCAACTTTAAGCACAGTGCAAATTAATAAAAGAGAAGATAATGCCGATAGTCCTGAGGGCAAAGGAAAAAACGGCTTTTAAAAGGAGAATGACAATGCAGCTGAACCTGCTGGAGAAAAGAATGAGCAACATCCGGTTGGTACCCAAAGTGGTGCTGCTGATGGTGTTCAGTACCCTCCTGCTACTGACAAAACTCTGGTTTGACGCCAACAATCTGGAAGCGACCCTGCTCAGCGAAGGGCTCGATCCCGCCAAGGCGGATGCGATCTCCAATCGCCTGCTCTGGACCGGCCTGATGGAGACCGCCATCATGGGGCTGCTGTTCGTGATCCTGCTGCTCACCGGCTCCCGCCTGATGGTCAAGCAAGTGCACTATCTGGTGGGCCTGCTGGAGCGCTTCGCCAAGCGGGACCTCAGCCACAAGGTACTGCTCAAGTCTCGTGACGAATTCGGTGACATCGCCAAGGCGGTCTCCCACTCGCAGGAGAACCTCAAAGAGGTGTTTGGCAACCAGCGTGCCGCCTGCAAGGAGCTCAACGACATCGCCTCCCAAGTGACCCTTTGCATGGAAGAGGCCAACGAAGCGATCAACGAAGAGTTCACCCAGATCGAACAGCTGGCCAGCGCCATGAGCCAGATGGTCGGCGCCATTCGCGAAGTGGCCGCCCATGCGGATCAGGCCTCTCATGCCACCGCCGAAACCAGCCAGCTGGCGGAAGAGGGGAGCCGCTGCGTCGCCGACACCGTTAGCACCATCGATACCCTCTCCGGCAACATCCAGCGCTCCGCCACCGTGGTCAACGAGGTGGAGCAGGGGGTCGAGCGCATTGGCTCGGTAGTCGACACCATTCGCGGCATCTCGGAACAGACCAACCTGCTGGCACTTAACGCGGCCATCGAAGCGGCTCGCGCCGGTGAAGCTGGTCGCGGCTTTGCCGTGGTGGCCTCCGAAGTTCGCGAGCTGGCCAACCGGGCTCAGGCCGCCACCGTCGAAATCCAGAAGATGATCGAACAGCTGCAGGGCAATGCCCATCAGGCTGGCGAGCTGATGGCCCAAAGCGTACAGCAGGCCGACAAGGGGGTGGAACAGGTGACCCAGGCCGGTACCCAGCTAGCCACCATAGTGCAGCGGGTACAGGGTGTCGCCGACATGAACCGCCACATCGCCGCCGCCTCCGAGCAACAGAGCTCGGTCGCCGAAGAGATGCGCGGCAATCTGGAGCAGGTCAAGCAGATCGCCGAAGGCTCCGTCGTGGTGCTGCGTGAACTGCAAGAGGCCTCCGAGCTGGTCGAGCAGCACAGCAAGGAGCTCGACAGCCAGATCCAGTCCTTCAAGCTGGCGTGACCAGAGTGAATAGACAGAAAGGCCCTGCGGGGCCTTTCTTCATATCCCCACCAGCAACCCATTTTCCTTGCCGGATCATGCTTCTCGCCCCTGCGCTGTGACGCGGGGGCCTGACAGTGCTAGATTGGCAGCCACCATTTTGAACCGGCAGCGTTGTTAACCTCGTGTCGTTAACCATCTGTCGTGAACCACAAGGACGGCAACCGTGGCCCAGCACTCTCCCTCTTTCTCCGCCCTCTCCCCCCTGCTGCAAGAACAGGCCGAGCGCCAATGGCAGCGACTGGTCGAGCTAGCCCCCGACTATGGCTCGCTGCCCGAGCCCGTTCGCCAGACCCTGCTGACCCTGCTCGGTCTCTCCGATTTTGTCGCCGACTCCCTCTTCAAACAGCCGGAGTTGCTGACCGAGCTGCTCGCCTCCGGGGATCTGGAGCGCTCCGAGCGCTGGCCCGCCTACCAGAGCGATCTGACCGCCCTGCTCGCCGAGGTGAGTGATGAAGAGGCGCTCAAGCGCATCCTGCGCCAGTTCCGCCGCAGCCGCATGCTGGTGATCGCCTGGCGCGAGCTGCTGGGCCATGCGGCGGTGGAAGAGAGCTTTATCCATCTCACCAAACTAGCGGATGCCCTCATCTGCTCCGCTCGCGACTGGCTCTACGCCAAACAGTGCAGCGAGCTGGGTACCCCGATGGATGGCAACGGCAACCCGCAGCCGCTGCTGATCCTCGGCATGGGCAAGCTCGGCGGTGGCGAACTGAATTTTTCCTCGGATATCGACCTTATCTTCACCTTCCCCGAGAACGGCTACACGGTCGGCGGGCGGCGTGAGCTCGCCAACCAGCAGTTCTTTATCAAGCTGGGCCAGCGCATCATCAACGCCCTCCACCAGCCCACCCAGGATGGTCAGGTGTTCCGGGTCGATATGCGCTTACGCCCCTTTGGCGATGCGGGCCCGCTCGCCATCTCCTTCGCCGCCATGGAGGATTATTACCAGCACCACGGCCGCAACTGGGAGCGCTACGCCATGGTCAAGGCGCGGGTGCTGGGCCCCCAATGCGAGCACGCAGTGGAGCTCGCCGAAATGCTGCGCCCCTTCGTGTTTCGCCGCTATATCGACTTCGGCGTTATCGACGGCCTGCGCCAGATGAAGGCGATGATCGCCGCCGAGGTGCGCCGCAAGGGGCTGGAGGGCAACATCAAGCTGGGGGCTGGCGGCATTCGCGAGGTGGAGTTTATCGCCCAGGCGCTGCAACTTATTCGCGGCGGTCGTGAACCGGCGCTGCGGGTGCGCCACCTGCCGGAGGCGCTGGCCGCCATCGCCCAATGTGGCGCCCTCGAATCTGCCCATTGCGATCGCCTGCTGCAGGCCTATCGCTTCCTGCGTCGGGTCGAGAACATATTGCAGGAGATCGGCGATCAGCAGACCCAGACCCTGCCCACCGAGGAGCGGGATCGCCAGCGGCTGATCGCGGCTCTGGGTTTTGCTGACTGGGGCGCCTTTATGGCTCATCTCGATGAGGAGATGGCCGCCGTCCATCAGGAGTTCGCCGCCGTGGTGGGGGAAGAGAAAGAGGCACCCGCCCATCTGGAGCAGCTCTGGCTCGATCTCTGGCGTACCGAGCTCGACGCCACCGAGCTGGAAAAACTGCTGACCGCGCAGGGGGTGGCCGAGCCCGCCCCGCTCTGCGCTGCGCTGCTGCGTTTCAAAGAGGAGTACAAACGCCGTCAGGTCGGCCCGCAGGGGCGTATCGCGCTGGATTGGCTGATGCCGGAGTTGCTGCGACTGGTGGTGGCCAGCGAGCAGCCCGCCCGCCTGTTCGAGCGGGTGTGCGAGTTGCTGACCCGCATCTTCACCCGCAGCGCCTATCTGCAACTGCTGGCGGAAAACCCGGGCGCCCTGCGCCAGCTGGTACGGCTGTGCGACGCCAGCCATCTGGTGAGTGAACAGCTGGCCCGCTACCCGATTTTGCTGGACGAGCTGCTCGATCCCCAGCACCTCTACCACCCCACCCCGCTCGATCAGTACAAGCCCCAGCTGCGCCAGTTCCTGCTGCGCATCCCCGAAGAGGACGTGGAGCAGCAGATGGAGGCGCTGCGTCAGTTCAAGCAGGTGCAGCTGCTGCGCATCGTGGCGGCCGATATCGCTGGCGCCCTGCCGCTGATGAAGGTGAGCGACCACCTCACCTGGCTGGCGGAGGCGATCACCGAAGAGGTGGTCAATCAGGCCTGGGCCCAGATGAGCGAGCGCTACGGGGTGCCGCCCGAGGTGGCGCTGAGCGGCCAGCGCGGCTTTGCGGTGGTGGCCTATGGCAAGCTGGGCGGCATCGAGCTCGGTTACGGCTCGGATCTCGATCTGGTGTTCCTGCACGGCGGCGACCCCAACAGCTACACCGACGGCCGCAAGCCCATCGACAGCCGCCAGTTCTACCTGCGTCTGGCACAGCGGATCCTGCACCTGTTCAGCACCCGCACCCCTTCCGGGATCCTCTACGAGATCGACATGCGGCTGCGCCCCTCCGGCGACTCCGGCCTGCTGGTCTCGTCGCTGTCGGCATATGAGCAGTACCAGCAAAACGAGGCATGGACCTGGGAGCATCAGGCACTGGTGCGGGCTCGCCCCATCTATGGCGATGACGCCATCGTTGCCGAGTTTGCCCGTATCCGCCGCGATGTGCTGGCCAAGGAGCGGGAGCTGCCGACCTTGGCCCGCGAGGTGCGCGAGATGCGCCAGAAGATGCGGGATCACCTGCTCAAAGCCGGTGCCGGCGAGTTCGACCTCAAGCAGTCCCCCGGCGGCATGGTGGATATCGAGTTTATCGCCCAGTATCTGGTGCTGGCCCACGCCTGCGGCGAGCCCGACGCCCTCACCCGCTGGTCCGATAACGTGCGCATCTTCGATGAGTGCGTGATGGCGGGGGTGCTGACGCTGGAGCAGGCGGAGGGGCTGAAGCAGGCCTATCTGGAGATCCGCAACCTCGGCCATCGCCTCAACCTCTCGGAGATCTCCCGCAAGGTGAGCGACGATCAGTTACTGACCGAACGAGGCCATGTGCTGGCGGTCTGGCAACTACTGCTGGGGGAGTAATTCCCGCAGACGACAATGAAAAGGGGCCCGCCTGAATTGCTTCAGGCGGGCCCTTCTCTTATCGGCAAATCAGCATCCTTACGGTTGCTCAGCCGTGATCCATCACCGTCTCCACCAGCATCTGGTTGAAACGCTGATAGGCCTCTTCCTCAAGAAGCCCCGGATAGCTCAACACCCGCAGCGCATGTCCTTGATAATCAGAATGATAGGGTGGGTGGAGATGGGCATAGTCGTTGAGACAAAAGCCCAGCCCCTGATAGAAACGCAGACGGCGAATGGCAATCTCATCCTCTGGCGGATCGATCTCGAGAATGACGGTTTTGCCTGCCCGCTCGCAAAATTCGGCCAGCAGGCGGCTGCCGTAGTTGCGGCCGCGCAGCGCCGGATTGATGGCCAGATGCTCGATATAGATCTGCTCACCGCACGCCCACCAGAAGATGAAACCGAGCAGCAGGCCGTCCTGATAAAAGATTTGGCAGTGATAGCGAGGATCCCGCATCTTCTGGGGCTGATGCTGTGACTGGCGCTGCTCGTAGCGGGGAAAACTCTCGCCATAGATCTGCCAGACCAGCGGCCACGCCGGATGGTTTACCTCTCTAATCACTTCACTCTCAATCATCAGAACTACCTCTAATCCATTTTGCAGAACGTTCATCTATACATGAAAAGTTCTGCCACAGCATCCTCTGATAAAATAGAAGCCAGAACGCTAGATTAGCGGGCGCCATCCGGTTGCGAGACAAACTGCTGCTGACTGCCATCGGGCAACAGCGCCAACACGCTTTGAGCGGCCAGTTTTATCCCCGCCTGCTCGGTGGCCGGGCCGAAGTTGGCTATCAGTCGAGTGCCATCGGCAAACTCGCTCTGCTGCACCACTCCTCGTTTGTCGAGCCAGCGAAAACCGGTGAGGGGCTGGTTGTAGAGCCTTTCATGCAGCGGGCGGAAGAAGGCATCGAGCCCCTTGAGATAGGGAATGCGCACGCTGGCACTATCCAGACTGAGGTTGAGCAGCGGCGGCACGTTGTAGAGCTGCTGCAACAGTTCAGTCACCTGACGGCTCTCCCTGAATTTGAGGCTGTCCATCGTCCAGTGATGGGTGGTCACTATGCTGTCGTGAAAGACGCTCTGGAACAGCGGCAACCGCAGCGCCGGATCGAAGTAGAGCCCCTGATACTCAGGTTTTAGGTGGCTCTGGCGAAAGAAAAATGCAGGCTGATAGTCGGGATACCAGGCTCCCAGATAGTAGGGAGAGCGCTTGTTGCGGCGCATATCGGGATCCTGCCAGCCAAAACCGCTGGTCTGAGGGCCGTGGGCAAAGGCCGCGGTGCGGTTGGCAACCGCGCCGCCCTCCTCGGAGCCCACCAGCACCCCCTGACTCCTGGCAATCCACGCCATCCCGGCCATCCGGTTCTGTGCATCCTGCGCCTGGCTGGTCGGCTTGGCCGGGTCGAAGTCGTCAAACACCATGCCGGTCGCCGCCACATCGAGGAACCAGCTGTTGTAGTGGCTTGCCTGCTGCAACCAGGGTATGCGCTGCTCCATCACGGGGCGCACGCAGGCCTGATTGGTGTAGACGCCGCTATTTTGAAAGCCGCTCTTGCGCCGCCCGCTCTCCTGCATGATGCCGCAACGCAGATAGCTATCCTGCCCCATCTGGGCGGTGAGCCAGCTTTGCTGGCGATTCCCCTCCGGCAGCGCGGTATCGTAGGAGTCGTAAGGTGCGATGAGATAGCCCGCCTGTTTGGCAAATTCAATCCCCTCTGGCGCAGCAAAACCGGCGGTCCACTGGGGCAGACCCAGCCAGAGTTTGGGTAGTCCAGCCTGCTTGAGAGCGGCGATCATCTTGGCCGAGCTGCCATCACCCCAACTCTGCGGGTCGTTGAGCACAGCCCCCAGTTGCGTGGCCGCCAGCGTGCGCCGGGCAGCGAAATCGGCCGGTTGCCGACCCGGATGGCGCAGCGCCAGCGCCTGCTCCACTCCGGCCAGCACCCGGTTTTGCAGATAGCGATTGCGCTCAAGATCGGGCGCTTGCAGCGCACGCTTGCTCTCCCCCTTAAGCCAGTCGGCGGGGATCAGGCGGCGCAGCGCGGGCCAACTCTTCACATCCTGTGGCACCAGCAGTCGCTCGCCCCAGAGGTAGAGGTGAGAGGCGCCGATCAGCCGCTTGCCATCCTTTACTGCCGCCAGCTTGCTCTCGAGCGAGACCAGCTCGCCCCGCTCCTGCAGCCAGCTACGGTAGGCCTTGCCCGCAGCCAACCAGTCGTTGCCCGGTTGCAGCGAGACCGCCACCTCATAGGGGGCGGCCAGATTGAGGCGATTGACGCTATGGGTCGCCGTCAGGGCAATGCCATCTTGCTTGGGCGCAAAGGTGAGCCGGTTGTTAAAGGGGTTGGCAAAGAGGATCGCCAGCTGCTGATCCCCGAGATCCAGCCCGACCAGCGGCAGGGTGAGATCTTCGGTGGTATTGATCCCCTGATACTCCTGCGCCAGCGCCTTGCGCCACTCGGGATGATCAACCGGGATGCGAAAACCCTCGTGGATCGGCAGCATCAGCGCCTGCGCCCCTGCCGGCACCCGCGGCCATACCAGCTCGCCTGCACTCGCACGACTCAGGGTGAGGATCAGACGGTTGCCCTCGAGACGGGCCGAGGCTCGCACCTCACCCTCAGTGCTGGTCAGCCAGTTGGCGCCCTCGGCACGGGTCAGCCAGCTGACACGCTCCCCCTCCTGCTGCAAGGCGGTGACCGGCTGACGCGGGCCGGGGGAAGAGATGGCAAGGTGCTGGCCCGAGGGTAGGATAGCCTCGGCCGCCAGGGTGGCGGGATCCAGCTCGATACGCCACTGATCGTTGGCCAGAGTCAACGCCTCGGCAGGCAAGGAGAACAGCGGCGCTAACAGCAACAGCGGGCGGATCCGGCTCGTCAGCACGGGGAAAGAAGTCATGGTCGGTGATTCCTGATAAAAACGGGAGCCGCCATTGCAGCAGATCGGCGGGCTCAGATTGTCAGGGCAATGTCAGGATTAAGCCCAGAGCAGAGGCGGAGAGGCCTCCCAGCCATTTCGCATTTAGTAGCCACCACCATCCACTGGGTGATTGTTGCAAATAGCATCAGCAAAAAGTGACAGCCATTGCACCAGCGAAACAATCTGTGACTGAGGCAGCTCATCCATCGCTGCCTGCAACGACTCAACCCCTTGGCATCACTCCACCGGCCCTGCCTGACTGTGGCTCAGCTGCAACACCAGCTGGCCACGCTGGCTGGTCTGCACCAGCGAAAGGGTGCGCCAGCTGTCGGGCGTGGCGGCAGGCCAACCCACCTTGTCATCGAGAGGCAGACGGTTCCACCACAGCAAGGAATATTGCGGACGGGCCAGCACAGCCTGATCGAGCCAGAGCGGCGTACAAGAAGCGGGATTGGCGGGGGGATTGGCCACCGCCAGCGGCGAGCGGGAGAGCCAGTCCAGATCCTGCACCGCAGGCAGCGGCAGCGCTACCTGCCAATCCTTGCCCGCCACCGCCAGCCGAAGCTGATAGAGTCCGGCTGGCAAAGGCGTCGGTAGATCGGCCCCAACGACCCTGACTCCGAAGTTCTCTTCCGCCTCCCACTGGGCACCTTCCAACCGGTTGCGGCCAGCGGGATCGACAAGTTCCGCAGCGGTGATGGGCCCCTCTCCGGTCAACTGCACCCGATAGTCCCGCAACAGCGGCGCATCGCGCTGGATCAGCTCAAGGCGCAGCTCGCTCACCCCATCAGGCAGAGTGAGCGGGAAATCCTTGCCGCAGTGCTGGGTACTCAGCGCAGCCAGCATCCCCTGCCAGTTGCGGCGCTCGGCATCGCTGTTGAGTGCGGGCCATGCCTGCTGCAAAGATTGCCAGGCGTGCCGGTTATCCCCCTGCAACAGCGCCAAGGTAGCCGGTTGCAGCGGGTCGGTGCGATCGGTGGCCAGACCCTCTGTTGCCATCACGCTGCTTGCATTCAGAAGGCCGCCGCTTAGAGCCAACAGCAGTCCAGCCCGCGTTGCACGCTTCACGCTGGCTCCTCCAGCCGGTAGCCGATGCCGCGCACCGTCTCGATGGCCAGTCCGGGTAGCTTCTGGCGCAACTGCAGAATATGGGTATCGACGGTGCGGGTGGAGGGGAACGCCTGATAGCCCCACACCCGGTTGAGGATCTCCTCCCGGCTCAGCACCCGCCCCGCCATCCGCACCAGCAGGGTGAGCAGGGCAAACTCGGTGGGGGTAAAGCTCACCTCCGCATCCTGCCAGCTCGCCTGCATCCGGGCGGGGTGGAGCTGCAAGCCGCCCAGCGCCTGAGTGCCACCCCCCAGCTGACGCAGCTGGGCCCGGATCCGCGCCAGCAACTCGTCGTGGGAGAAGGGCTTGGTCAGGTAGTCACGCGCCCCCGCATCGAGCCCGGCTACCCGATCACTCACCTCCACCCTAGCGGTCAGCACGATCACCGGCAGCGCCTTGCGCGCCAACCACTGGGGCAGCCACTCGAGAGCATCCCCCTCCGGCATGGTGCGATCCAGCAGCACCAGATCCGCCGCCAGCCACTGCTGCTCCGCAGCAGCCAGAGTGTCGCACCAGAGGCAGCGATACCCTTCGCGGGTCAGATAGCGTTGCAGGTTCTCCGCCAGCAGCGCCTCGTCTTCGACAAGCAAGATGGTCTTCATGATTCGGGGTTGCTCCAGAGTTGGCAGGGCAGCGTCAGGGTAAAGGTAGTGGGCGGGCCGGATAGGGTGAGGCGCCCGCCAAGACGGCGCAGCAGATGGCGCACGATGGCAAGCCCCAGCCCCAAACCCTCGGCGCGGGCACCGCGGTGCAGCAAGGTGGCGAGCCGGTAATTTGGCAGCTCGCCGCCATCGCTGACCGCGAGGATCAAACGCCCCGCCTGCCAGCTGGCACAGATCCGAACCGGCGCGCGGCCATGCTGGCTGGCGTTGCGCAGCAGGTTGTCGAGGGCGAGATCGAGCCAGTAAAAGGGGAGCGCCAGAGTCATCTCCCGCTCAAGACAGAAGGTGGCGTCATACCGCTCGCAGGCCAGGGTGAGCCACTCGGTGAGACTGACCGCCACCCGCTCATCTTCGAGAGTCTCTGCCGCCAGATAGTGGCGACTGGCCTGCGCCAGCTGATGCAGGCGGGCGACACTGCCCAGCAGTTGCCCCACGCTCTGCTGGGCGGAAGGGGGCAGCCGGTCGAAATAGTGGCGCAGCTCCTCGCTGATGCCGGAGAGCGCCATGATGGGAGTGCGCAGCTCGTGGGTCAGCATCTGCAACGCGACGCGCCGCTCCCGCAGCAGGCGCCAGCGCTGCCAGCTGGCCCACCCCAGCAACAGGATAAAGCCAAACGTACTGGCCAGCGCCAGCCACTGCCAGTGCAGCGTGGGGCGCTCGTTGAGGCAGATCCCCCCAACCCGCTCCTGGCAGGAGCCATCGACCCGGCTATCCAGCGTCACGCCAAGCCGATCGGCCAGCGGCTGCCACTGCCCCGCGCCATAGCGGCGCCACTGCCCATCGGCAAGCAGCCAGAGCTGACCCGATTGCAGCAGCCAGCGCTCCCCCCGCAGCAGGGCGTCGAGGTTGTCATCATCAAGCTCGCCAAGCTGCCCCAACCGGTCGCGCCGCTCCCGCACATGGAGCTGCTCGTCGAGCCCGGCCGCCGGATGACCTGCCAGCCAGCGAGCCGCGCTGGAGCCCCCCAGCGGATAGACGGGGTGAGCGGCAAACCAGCTGGTCGAGGGCGCAGCCCCTTGGCCACAAAGCGCCTGCAGCAGTGGCCGCCACTCGGCGGGCAAGTCTTTCTCTGTCCCGCACTCCTGCTGATAGCGATAGATGGCCTGCAGCTGGCGCAGCGGATAACGCTGCCAGGCGGGATAGAGGGAGTCGGGAGCAATCAGGCGACGATCGAGCCGCTGCACCTCGTCAAGAGGCAGCGCCTGTTCGGGAGCCTGCTCGGCCAGCGCGCCTGCCAGGCGATCAGCCAACAGCCCGGCCAGCACGGGAGAAGCCATGCCGTAACAGATCAGGGAGCAGAGCAGCAGGATCAGGCGCATGGGTTCAACTCGAGATGACTCCGGATCAAGGCGCAGCAGATCACTGCGCCATAAAAAATGTCAGCGCCATTTTTCAATGGCGCTGACATCCGGTCAACCGCTAACAGCATTGGCGCGGCTCCCGCCAGCCCATATGAACCGTCATCTATTTGAACAGCCCCTTGAGCAGCTGGTCGGCCACCCCTTTGACGGCCTCGTTGTCGGCCTTGTCACCCAGCAGCTTCTTGAGGCCGCGCTCGGCCTCCTTGCGGGCCTTATCCTCCAGCAACTTGTTGTTGCTGAGCAATGCCTTCACATCGAGCTGATAGCTGGGAGCTTGCCAGTGACCGCCGATCCGCACCGGAATGGTGATCTCCTTCAGCTCGTCCACATCCTTGCCTCCCTGCCCCTTGCTGCTCTCGACGATGGAGGTGAGGAACAGGAAGTCGAGGCTCTCCGGCACCAGCGCAGTCTGCCCCTCGCCCTTGACCCGCAAGGCGGGAGCAAAGAGCTGGATGTCGTTGCTGCGGGCGATGCCGTTGGCAATCTGGAAGCTGGCGGTCAGGGCGCTGAAGTCGGTCTTGCGCGCCTCCTTCACCTGCTCGGCCCCCTTGCCGGTGAGGGTAGCCCGCGCCTCGCGGATCATCTCCGGCAGGTTGATGCCGTGCAGGGCACCGTCGCTCAGTTTCAAGGTAACCTTGCCCTGCATCCCGTTGCGCAGTGCCAGCGCGGAGAGTCCACGGCCCTGCACCTGCACATCGAGATCGCCCTTGCCCTCCAGCAGATCACTCTGAGCCAGAGTCTGCAACAAGGGGCGAATGTTCACTCCGGCCACCTGTTTGTGCACCTTGTAGGTGGCGGGTTGCTGGCGCGCGTCGAGTACCCCGTTCGCGTTTACCTGACCTCCTGCCACGGTCGCGCTGAACTGTTTGAGCGTCAGCAGCCCTTTGGCCAGAGCCACCTGCAGATCGACAGCACCGAGATCCAGCCCTTTCAGGCGCAGGCTACCGAGTTGCAACCGACCATCAAGATCCATCCCCTTGAGCGCGCCCAGATCCGGTTCGACCGCGGAGAGAGCTTCGCTCTTGCCAGTTACCGCTTTATTGCCACTTGCAGCGGCACTGGGGGCTCCGGCCGCCGGTTTCTCCTCTTTCGCCTGCGCTGGTGTGGTCGGTACCGATTTGGCGAGCCATTTGTCAAGGTCCAGCTTCTCCCCCTTGAGATCGAAGCTGATTGCGGGAACAGCGCCAAGCTGCACGGTTCCATCACCACTCAGAAGTGCCTCATCGGCACTCATCACCAGCTTGCTCAGGGTAATCAACTGCTTGTCGAGCTCGGCACGGGCAAACCCGGCCAGTTTCAGCTTCATCTGCGGGCGTGGCAGCGCATCACCTTCCAGCGCTGCCGTCAGCAGCACATCGGAGAGCTCGGCCAGCTTCATCTCTTTATCGAGCCGTCCCTTGAGCGTGCCTTCCAACGAGCCAGCCAGTGAAGCTTGCTGCCCCTCACCCTTGGCTCCTTTCAGCACCAACGTGAGGTTACTCCACTCACCCAGAGCCAGTCGGTCCCCCTTGATGGAGAAACTGTCGAGTCGCAGGGACGGGTCACTCAGACTGCCACTGAGGCTCAGATCTTTCAGTTCACTGGCCATCACCTCCTGCGCCAGCTTGATCTGGGTCTGCCCTTTAACGTCGAAAGCGAGCTTGTCGGCACTTCCCTTGGCGGCCAGCGTCACGGGTACCCACTGACCGGTGGCCAGCTGCCCCATATCGAGATCGAGGCGATCCAGTCGCAGCGAGGTGCCGCTGCGATCATCCTGTACCAGCGCGCTGGCCTGGGAGAGCGCGACACCCTGCAAGCTGATCTGCCAGGGCTTGCTATCAGCGGTTGGGGCAGGAGTTGCGGGGACGACTGGTTCACTTGCATCAGCAGTGGCATTTTTGATCAGTCCGCTCAGATTGGAGCTGCCATCCGCCTTGGTCTGGATAAAGAGATGGGCGCCACTCAGGGTCACCTTGCCAATCTCCAGACGATGGGAGAGCAGCGGCAACAGGGCCACCGAGGCCTCGCCCTGCTCGAAACGAACCAGATCCGGCTCGGCAAAACCGGCCGGATTGCGCAGGGCGACCTTTTCCAGCGAGAGGCCGAGACTCGGCCAGAAACGCCAGTCAATCTCCCCCGCCATCACCAGTTCCCGGCCTGTGCTCTTGCGCACCTGTTCAGCCAGTTGGGGCTTGAATTGATTGGGGTCGATAAGGCTTATCAGCGTCACTATGGCCAGCAAGGCCGCCACAGCGATGCCGAGCAAGATGAGAACTATCTTCTTCACGATATGCTCCTTGAATCCGGATCCACTGCTGACTATACCACTCACTGTCTGACGAATGGCGTCTGCGGGACAAAAGCGGACAAGGATGAGACAGGGATGGTCGCTGCCAATCCCCATCGTCATCAGCAGGGATCAGGCTTGCGATCAGGCTTGCAAAGAGGATTGCTGCAGCCGCGCCACCGCGGTGCGCGTCGATTCGAAAGCAAAGCGGGATAAGGAAATATCGCTGATCTTCAGCCACTGGCAGGCGGCAACATCATCAGCTGGCTGGATGAACGGTTTTTCACTCAGCTTGATAGCGAAAAAGGTGTCACAGGTGTGATAGGTGATGCCATCGTAGGGATAGATATTGGGAAAGGAACCGAGATAGGTACAAGGATGAGCGCTGACATCGAGCCCCAGCTCCTCCTGCAACTCGCGCACCAGCGCCCCCTCCAGCGACTCGCCGGAATCGACAAATCCGCCCGGCAGATCCAGCAACCCCTTGCCCGGATTGCCTGCTCTCACCGCAACCAGCACCTCGTCCTGCCAGCAAAGCGCCACCATCACAGCCGTCGCCACATTCTGGAAAAAATGAAAACCGCAGCCACAGCGAAACTCTTTGGGGCTGACGCTCTGCAGGGTTTGACCGCCGCATTTTGGACAAAACATGGGCTATCTCCGACCAGATAAAGCGCCATTTTACGCTGTTGCGACCGTTTTTTATGAGTAAAACCGACGGGGAAGACTAGGAATTCAAAGGGAGAGGAATAAAACGGGACAATTATCAGACGATTTTCTGATTTTCAGACAATAAAAAACCCCGCTCGATGAGCGGGGTTTCTTGTATTGGGTGCCTGGC